>Ga0209630_10000195_pt1 | contig 69583 bp, 66 predicted proteins | sample COG_01_FD_184745 | JGI IMG/M metagenome (GOLD analysis project Ga0209630, IMG submission 184745) | Pelagic Microbial community sample from North Sea - COGITO 998_met_01 (SPAdes) (version 2) | ecosystem: Environmental > Aquatic > Marine > Neritic zone/Coastal water | place: Helgoland, sampling...
ATGCTTGCGGTGATGTTGCCGGCCCCTATCAGTTTACTCACACTGCGGCACATCAAGCCTGGTATGCCACAGTCAATGCGCTATTTGGGAAATTCAAATCATTTAAAGTTGATTATTCTGTAATCCCCTGGGCAACCTTTACTGATCCCGAAGTCGCACGCGTTGGTTTGAATGAGCAAGAAGCAAAAGAAAAAGGTATAGCATATGACGTGACTTCCTATGGCATTGATGATTTAGATCGCGCCATCGCAGAAGGAGAGGATCATGGTGTTGTTAAAGTGCTTACTGTTCCAGGTAAAGATAAAATATTAGGTGTGACTATTATTGGCCATCATGCAGGTGAATTAATCACCGAGTACATTAGTGCCATGAAAAATGGTTTCGGAATGAACAAGATATTAGGCACGATTCATATCTATCCAACACTCTCGGAAGCAAATAAATTTGCGGCCGGTGTATGGAAAAAAGCCAATGCACCACAAACCTTATTAAAACTAGTTAAAAAATATCACCGTTGGATGCGTAGTTAGATTCAGATCACGAAATCACGGATCACATCTACTTTTGATTTGCCAGTTCCAGCCTCCATCTCGTCCGGTATATCTTTCCCAATAATAACGGCCTTGCGTTTAGCTATCTGCTCAAACCAACGCGTTAAATGTGGTAAACACTCGATAGATAGACCAGACCATTTGTGCCCACTAATCCAAGGCCAGGTAGCCATATCAGCGATGGAGTAATCACCAGCAAGATATTCATTATCTGCAAGTCGATTATTTAATACTTCGTACAACCGTGTGCACTCCTTCTGATAACGGTCGATGGCATAGGGAATCTTCTCAGGCGCATAACGATGAAATACATTCGCCTGCCCCTGCATTGGTCCTACACCACCCATTTGGAACATAAGCCACTGCATAACCAAAGATCGTCCTTTTGTTTCCTGAGGCATAAACTGGCCCGTTTTTTCAGCTAGATAAACTAATATTGCACCCGATTCAAACACCACAAAATCTTCACAGTCACGATCGACTATCGTCGGAATTCGGCCATTTGGATTTAATTTGATATACCAGTCTTGTTTTTGTTCTTTGGCCCCCAAGTCGATACGGTGTGCGGTATATTCCAATGCCATTTCTTCCAGGGCAATGGTCACTTTGTGGCCATTTGGTGTGGCTGCTGTGAAGAGCTCGATCATATTTATCTATCGCCTTATTAAAATATTCAACTACAGAAATTAACCCAATTACGTTAGTCTTTATCAAAAATAATGAGAATACAATATCATGAGTGATTACGATTACGACTTATTTGTCATCGGTGCTGGTTCTGGTGGCGTTCGCGCGGCTCGCATGTCGGCATCCTATGGTGCAAGGGTAGGCATAGCAGAAGACCGTTATCTTGGCGGAACCTGCGTCAATGTAGGTTGTGTGCCAAAAAAACTCTTCGTCTATGCCTCACATGTCTCCGAGGAAATACACAATGCCAAAGGCTTTGGCTGGGACATTGATCACATGTCATTTGATTGGTCAACGTTGATAAAGAATAAAAATACCGAGATACAACGATTAAATGGTGTCTATAAAAACCTGCTCGATGGTACAGGTGTCGAAACTATAAACGGGAGAGCAATGATAGTAGACGCGCATACCGTTGAAATAGATGGTAAGCAGTTTACTGCTGAGAAGCTATTAGTCGCTACAGGCGGTTGGCCTAGCGTGCCTGAAATTCCCGGTAAAGAACATATCATTTCATCTAACGAAGCCTTCTTCCTTGAGTCACTGCCGGAAAAGATCATCATCGTTGGTGGCGGCTATATCGCCGTTGAATTTGCCGGTATTTTTAATGGTTTAGGGGTGGAGACCACCCTGTTGTATCGTGGCCCCCTATTCTTGCGTGGTTTTGACCAAGACCTGCGCACTACGCTTGCTGTAGAAATGCAAAAGAAAGGCATTAATATTAAATTCAATTCAAATATAAAACAGATTGATAAATTAGATAATAAATTACTTGCCACTCTTGAAGACGACACACAACTTGCAGCAGGACAGATTATGTATGCGACTGGTCGTAAACCGATGACAGATAATATGGGTCTGGAAAATGTAGGCATCGAACTGAATGAAAAAAATGCCATCAAGGTCAATAATGATTATCAGACCAATGTCCCCTCTATCTATGCCATAGGTGATGTTACTGATCGCGTTAACCTGACACCTGTCGCATTAGCTGAAGGCATGGTATTGGCCAAACGATTCTTTGCAAATGAACATAAGACTGTTGATTATTCTGATATCCCTACCTGTGTTTTTAGTCAACCAAATCTTGGCACTGTTGGATTGACTGAAGATCAAGCAAGAGAAAAATATAGTGATATTGATATCTACAAATCAAAGTTCACACCAATGAAATACTCTCTATCCGACAATGATGAAAAAACAGTAATGAAAATGATTGTCGATAAAAATAGTGACCGTGTTATAGGTGTTCATATGCTCGGGCCAGATGCTGGTGAGATTATTCAGGGTATCGGTATTGCCATGAAAGCCGGTGCACGCAAACAAGATTTTGATTCGACAATAGGCATACACCCAACCGCTGCTGAAGAATTCGTTACTATGCGGGAACCAACAACTGATTAGCACATAGCTCATCACTACAGTTAAAGAAGCCGAGAGAACGTAGCTCCTCCTCAAGATACATGCTAACTACAGTTAGCAATAGACTACGAACCTCGGCTAAGGGAGAGACATTTTAAAGTAGGAGCCTCAATAAGATTAAATTACTCAATATTTTTTAACAATAATTCTAATTGTCTTGTACAAACAATATTATTATTTGAGGTCACTCGTTAACATCATTACAAACGTTTAGTATCAGCACTATATGAAACAAAAAAAACCAAACCCGCAAGGAAAAGGCTTGTCGACTGTCCTGGACGCGCTCGTAGACAGTCAAGTGAAAACTTCTTTACCTCCAAAGAATATTGACCAGGTTTCCAGTGAATTATTTACCTCATTATTTGTGCTCAATACAAATTTTGAATTTAGACCTGTCGCGGGGAATAGTTATTGGCTATACCACACAAATGATAAGTTCAAACTATTCAGCACATCCCCAAATGATTGGGCCTGCGGACAGCCAGGGATATTTATTGGGGAATGTGTCTTACAAAATGATGTAACCTGGACTATTCAGATCAATCAAGATGTCTCGCAACAAGAATGGTTTATAAGTTATCTGCATCAACAAAAAATTCATCTCGAGGAATCGTTAGAAAATTCGATCTCGCTAGAAGAAGCGATGCCTTTCTATGTCAAGAAAATGTCATACTATAGTCGGTTACTAGCATATGGCCTCGGAACTTCATTAAATACATCTATGCAAAAATCAGGGATTAATGCACTTCACTATGATCAAGCCAAAATGCTCTTAAGCTACGATTCAAAAAAACCTGAGTAAAATATACTTATTAAGAATTCTTTGCCAAGCGAAATTTACAATAGAATAGAATGATTAATCTATCATACACTACCCCATGTTTTGAAATAAATATAACTGGGGTATATATTCCTCTAATTTATTTTTCAATTAAAACACCTTTCATATAAACGCTTTTGCATTCTTTACATTCGTATTGTGCAGGTCTGCACTGTAGAGTGAAATTTTCTGCTAGTTCTTTGGCATCACAAAGCGGACAAGGTGCTCTTATCTTTTTATATACTAGTCAGTCAATTTCATACTCAAGAGGTAGCTAACAAGTAAACCAACCATCAGTCCCATCAATGTTCTGAAATAAAGACTAATACCAAAACCAACTATTATCGAGATCAAATAAGCTAAAAGTATATATCGCATTCTACGGTTTTGAGCCAGTTCTAGGTTCTGGAAATAACGAGTCATGAAATTATTATTTTACACTGACTCACTACTCTGCTGTAAATCGGATAAGTATTTAAATAATAACCTGGCTGATTTAGGTGGTTTATTCTGTGTCTGTTCTTTCTTTGCGTTTCTAATCAGTTGCCCAACATATTGTCGTTCCAACTCGTTAAACTTTAATGCCAGCTCATCTAACAAGGCTTGATCGCTCTGCAAGAGTCGGTCTCTCCATTCTTCAAGTACATGAAAAGCATTTATTGCATCTTTATGCGGCTGTTGTGATTTATCTAATGCTTTGCGAATTGATGCTTCATCTTCGTTTGGCATTAAATTACCTATGTACTTAAATTGACGGCTTAAGGCACCATGCTTCATGGTTTTTGCTGCAAGGATTGCATCCCTGAGTTTATCTGAAATGGGCACATCAATAAGTTGCTTGTCAGGCAATTCAACAAGTTGTTTTCCCAGTGCCTGTAATGCCTGCAGCTCACGTTTAACTTGCGATTTACTCTTTGGTAGATCATCAAACTCTTGTTCTAAATTATTATCCATAATTTCTGCTTATGTTATTGCGGAGCCATCGGGCATATGCGTCGCTTTACTTTTCTGTACACTTTCTCGTTCCTGTAATTCATCGTACCAACGCTTGACATGATCTGCACTCTCAGGAATCTGCATTTCCATTGCATGCCCCATGTCTACAACGCATATCGTCGTAATATCAGCTACTGAAAAATGATCACCTGCTACAAACTTATTATCTGCGAGCTGATCATTAAGTTTTTTATAGAAACTAGCGACACGTATTTTGCCACGGTCAATTAAATCCGGTATTTGAGGAATTGGCTCACTATAGCCTGGCAGCCCTCTATCGACTAAAGCAGGATGCGAATTACGTAAAATTTCCGCATGTGCGACCATACCGCCATCGTAGGCACGACGTTCCCATGCGCTGATCATAGCCTTTTCTAAAGCAGTCGATCCCATTAACGGCGGTTCGGGATGAAGAGTTTCAAAGTAGTGCCAAATTGCCAAGCCCTCACCAATTTGCGTACCGTCATCCAGTTCCAACATAGGTACCATCTGATGTACATACTGATTACGAAAACCTTCTTTTAGAAGAATATCAGGAGTGATACATTCCTCTCGTTCAACCTCTATGCCCTTCTCGAAAAGATACATCCTCACTCGCCGACAATTCGGTGCAAAATCCCATTCGTATAGTTTCATGAAAGACTCCTAAGTGAGCTAGATAAATAGTCTATACCAATATACTCAACAACAACTATTCTCCTGACAAGGTATATTCAGAAAATCCTTCAATCCATTCATCTGCCATTTTTTGTGCAAGTTCTATTTCTGGTGCCGTCATTTTTTTCTCGATTTTATCTTTTTGTATAGCAGACCGATTAAATCCATTCCTTGCTGAAATATTAAACCACTTATGTGCTTCGACAGCATCTTGAACAACACCTTCGCCTTCATAATACAGTACGCCAGCATTGTATTGCGCCTTTGCATTTCCCTGCGCTGCTGATGCCTTATACCAATAAAAGGCTTGTCCATAATTTTGCGTCACACCCTGTCCAGCATGGTACATAAAAGCAATATTGACCTGCGCATCAGCATCTCCTTGCTCTGCTGATTTTTCATACCAATAAGCAGCTTGTTGATAATTTTTTGGTACGCCACGTTCTTTTTTATACATAAAGGCAAGATTAAACTGGGCCTCAGCATGACCCTGCTCAGCGGCTTTTTTATACCAGCTAACGGCCTTTGTATAGTCTTGTGGCACACCATGTCCCTGCACATACATTGCAGCAAGCGTATTTTGCGCGTTAACAAGACCTTGTTTAGCTAATCCTTCATACAAGATGAGTGCTTTTTGATAATCCTGGGGGGTGCCGATTCCGTTATAATACATATAAGCGATATTATTCTGTGCGGTTACATTTCCCTGCTCTGCCAATTTTTCGTACAGGACAAATGCAGCAACAACATCATTACGGTCATAGGCATCCTTAGCCTCTGACAACTCAGTCGAGAAAGTCGGCAATGAATATATTAATAACGATAAAATCAGTATACGTTTTGTGAACATGCAGATTATATTTCGAGACAAATATTAAATTACGCTATTATTCAAGATTATTACTTTTACTTTCGCATTCATCAATAAACACATTGTATTCACCAATTATTCTATTAGCTAAATCTTTTCTTGTTTTACATTGCACAAATGCATCTGAGCGATATCCATATATTATTCTTACCCTATCGCAACCAAAGTCTTCATTACTCGCATGCAGAACCATCTCAAAATTATTTGGGCACTGCCCGGAACTGACAACCGCATCCAGTTTATATACTTTTTCTAACATCGCACCATCTCTTGGGCTTGCTATAGTAGAGGTGCTGGCTACAAAGATAATCAACATAGGAAGCACAATAATTGTCGGCAGCTTGTGTCTGTGGTTAAGATTAAGCATTACTCACATTTATATATTTAAGTGATTTTAATAATTTACTCAATAGATATTGTTAATTACGGCGCCTGCACTGACCGTATGGCTTCATGCAACTCACCCTCACTAATACCCGGCATCTTTGCGGCACTTTTGTAATCCGGTGAAGGTGGTCCTAGTGCACGTTGTAATTCAGGTTTACTAATTCTAGTTTTTACAATACCAGATAAGTCCGGCGGCCCGGCCCATCCATGTCTGCCTCTTTGTTCACCTCAGCTTTAAAGCAAACCAGCGTGTAGGGGAATTGATTAATACTGTTTCCCAATCTGTCTAAAGTCATAGTCTTGTGTTCGCGCCTTTATCATAACCGAGTGCTTACCATTGCTGATTAGCAACTGTTGATAAAGATATCGTTAGTAATGCAAGAACTGAAGTATCGCGAGTGTAGACAAATGTTTTATTTCTTGGGACATTCATTTTCATCTCCCAAAGCTTGATTAGTCAGTACCCGTTTTTTTAATTCTAGGCACAGCGGATAATAATTCTTTCGTGTATTCGTTTTGTGGATGCATCAAAACCTGTTCAACACCACCCTGCTCTACAATCTTTCCCTGATACATCACTGCAACAGTATGGGCTATGTACTCAACGACACTAATATTATGAGTAATAAACAAATAACCAAGCTGATATTCTTTTTGTAACTTTCTCAATAATGCCAAGATCTGCGCTTGAACAGAAACATCTAGCGCACTGGTGGGTTCATCACAAATAATAAGCTTTGGTTTAACAGCTAACGCACGCGCGATACAGATACGTTGTCGTTGTCCACCGGAAAATTCATGTGGGTAGCGCAATTGATGTTCAGGTAATAACCCAACCTGTTCCAACAGTTCTGCCGTCATCTGATCGCGTTCCTGACGTGTTTCACCTATCCCTTGCGCAAGCATGCCTTCCTGAACGATATCTTTGATCATCATCCGCGGGTTCATTGATGAATAGGGGTCCTGAAAGACGATCTGTATCTCTGACCGCTTCTGTCTTAGCGTGGTAGCATCCAAACTGCTCAAGTCTATGTCTTGATAAAGGACCTCGCCTGCTGTTGTCTGTAATAAACGTAAGATCCCTTTTCCCATCGTGGTCTTACCTGAACCAGATTCACCAACCACCGCTAATGTCTCACCCGCATGTAATTTTAATGTCACACCATCGACAGCACGGACATGTCCAACAACACGCTTAAAAACACCCTTTTTAATAGGATAATGAACTTTAAGATCGTTTACTTTCAGTAGACATTGTTCATCCGATGCTTCAAATTTACTCGTGTCAGATTCAGACTGTCGTTTTTCCCAACTGGGTATGGCATCAAATAATTGTATTGTGTAGGGATGTTCCGGTTTAGAAAACAAACTTGTCTTGTCTTTTGCTTCAACAATTTTACCAGTACGCATTACGGCGACATGATCTGCCATTTGTGATGTCACGCCCAGATCATGCGTAATAAACAATATCGCCATGCCGGTTTCTTTCTGTAACTTACGTAAGAGTTCTAATACCTGCGCTTGAATAGTAACGTCTAGTGCCGTAGTCGGCTCATCAGCAATTAATAAATCGGGTTCTCCTGCCAATGCCATAGCAATCATGATGCGTTGTTTCATACCACCTGAAAATTGATGCGGGAACTCATTGATACGTCGATCAGGTTCAGGAATGCCTACCGCATCTAATAATTCAATACTTCGCTTGAGACACTCCAGTTTAGAAAGTTTTTGATGCCGAAACAGTGTTTCACTAATTTGTTGCCCTGCTGTTAGAACCGGGTTTAATGACGATTGCGGTTCCTGAAAGATCATGCCGATTTTCGCACCACGAACATCGCGCATCTTACTCTCTGGTAATTCAAACAGGTTTTGTCCGTTTAATATTACTTCACCACCGCCTATGTCAGCCGCCGAAGGCAATAAACGCATAATAGAGAGCGCTGTAATTGATTTACCACTGCCAGACTCACCTAATAAGACAAAGGTCTCACCTTTATTAATATCAAAACTGACATTATCAACAACATTGACCTTATCACTGCCAGTCCCGATAGACGTTGTCAGTTGATTAACCTTAAGTAACGGCTCAGTCATTATTATTCTGTTTCCAAATCGGGTAATTTGCGAGGTTTTCGATTTTCATCCAAAGCGACATAGGTTAGTTCTGCTTCGGTTACCTTAACCGTTTCTTTCTTCGATGGATTGCGTTCTGAATAGACCTCTACCTTGACCGTAATAGATGTACGCCCGGTTTTAATAACTTCAGCATAACAACTAACAATGTCTCCAATAAAAACCGGTTCATGGAATTCCATTGAATTCACGGCGACAGTTACAATTCTGCCTTTAGCACGTTCCAGAGCAGGAATAGCCCCGGCAACATCAATCTGGGACATGATCCAACCACCAAAGATACTACCACCGGCATTGACATCTTTTGGCATAGCAACAATTTTTATTGCCGGCTGTTTGTCAATTGGTAGTGCTGCATTTGTATTGGTCATTTTATTTTAGTGTCCCGCATTTAATATTTGTTGTTAAGTCATAATGATTAGTGGCGTAACCTTGGATCAAACGCATCCCGCACCGCATCAGAAAACAGATTGGCTGCAAGAACTAGTACAAACATAAACACAAATGCTGCTGCAAGTGACCACCACACAATAGGCTCACGGGCCATCTCCAAACGTGCACCATTGATCATATTCCCCCAACTGTTCATGCTCGGATCGACACCAATATTAATGTATGACAATACAGCTTCCGCTAATACTAGCCCACTAAAATCAATCACAATAGAAATCATGACGATATGCATGACGTTGGGTAATAAATGCCTCAACATTATACTCAGATTGCTAACGCCAAAAGCCTGTGCCGCTTGTACATAATCTATTTCACGCAGCTTTAGCGTCTCTGCCCTTAATAGACGACATAAGCCGGTCCAACTGGTAATACCCAGAATAATGCAGAGAAATAGAAGCCTCAGATCCGCTCTTTCTTCAATGCTATTAAAATCATCGGCATGATTACCAATATACACCTGTAACAATAAGATAGAGGCCGCAATAAGCAATACGCCAGGGATAGAATTTAAGGTGGTATAAAGATATTGAATAACATCGTCTATCCAGCCGCGAAAGTATCCCGCCATCAATCCCATCATGATTGCAAATGGCAACATAACAAGCGTTGTCAAGGTACCAATGACAAGCCCGGTTCTAATACTCTTGATAGCTTGATAGAGCACATCTTGACCCACTTTATCGGTACCAAACACATGATAGTACTGAGCCAAGTTATAAACGATAGTCAAAACTATAATAGTAAGACTCATAGTGATTATCATCGCAGTCCAGGCAACATGAAAATCATTTTTATAAATTTGTTTTAATACTCGTCTAAATGAAGTTTTATGCGCTTTGCTTAAAATAAATGTAATTAAACCTAATAAAATAGAACTAATGACTAAGCCAAAAACACAACCAATAAAAATATTTTTTGTAATATCAGCAGCACTATCAGTCGCTGGTTCATCAAGATGTGCCCCTCCGTACTTTAATCTAGGATAAGTTCTAGTTTGCTTTCCATCAGGAAGGTCTATCATCTCTTTGGCAAAGGCATAACTTGCCAAAGGGGCTGAATAGGTACGTTCTGTATTCTGATGTAAATCCCCAAGCACGAGATCTAATACACTGGATACTTCTGTTGAATATATCGTGTCACTCGACTTTGTTACTTCCAGTTTCGGATGAAAATGCAATGAGTCGAGCAAACCAACCACAATATAAATAGCAAGAATAATTGCAGCCGACATTGCCAATGGACGAGAGGAGACATTATGCCAAGGCGCCCGTAGATGTTCATGTTGTCTGGCATAAAACACATACACAACAACCATGAATACGAGCAGAAAAATTAAAGCGTCAGTAACGAAGATAACAGGCATCATTTAGGGACCTTTAAAAACAGTGGTTTTTCGTGAGCGCGAAGAAGCACCGCAAGGTATAAGTTAATATATATATATAACCTACTCTGTGAGTACTCAAGTATGGACGACTGCGTGGATGCAAAAAGTAGAGTAACACTGGAAGCTGTTACCGAGGTGAAGATGATATCGCGGAAAAAGTGCATTTTTAATTTAACCTGACTCTGGGGTCAACCAAAGTATAAGAAATATCCGTCAGTATTAAACCAATGATGTATAACACGGAACCTAAAAACACCATCGAACGCACTATAGCAAAATCCTGTCGACTAATAGCATCGATGGTATAACTCCCTAGGCCAGGTATGGCAAAGAATGATTCCACAATCAGGCTGCCCATGAAAAGACTGGGTAACACAACCACAACGCCAGTCAATATAGGTATCAATCCATTCATGAGTACGTGTTGGTATAATACGCGAGCCTCGGATAAACCTTTGGCCTTTGCAGTACGGACATAATCTTTCCCCATCTCTTCGAGAAAGATAGTGCGATACCAGCGTGTGCTTGCACCAATGCCCCCTATTAATCCAACCAGTATGGGTAAAATAGTAAATTTTATAGCGTTAAACCCAGTGTCATAACCTGATATGGGGACCAAATGAAGAAATTTTCCAATAAGATACTGTCCACCTATAATGTAAAACAAGCCCGAGATAGACATCATAACGACACAGAGTATGACACCAGAAACATCAACGTAACTCCCTCGAAAAAATGCGAGTGTTAAACCAAACGAAATATAGGCTAACAACCCGAGTAATAAACTAGGGACAGTAATCGCAAGACTTGGCCACATCCGCTGACTAATGTCATGACCTATATCACGACCACTATCAGAGCGTCCAAAATCAAAAACAAACAACTTCACTGAGTTTTGAAAAAAGATTGTATCGGTTATCTTTTCTAGAGATTCAGAACTTGAATTCCAAAGTATCGGTTTGTCATAACCTCTTTCTTCTTTCCATTTTGTGATTGCGGTTTCACTAACCCGTTTCATACCCAATTGCATGCGTGCCATGTCATCAGGTGTGTTGACTACAAAAAATAAAATGAAGGTAATAATATTTACCCCGACCAAAATAGGAAAAGCATAGGCAATACGTCGTAAAATATAACTAATCATAAGATTGATTCAGTCTCCTTACGACGATAAGAAATGATCGCGGGTAATAATAAAATAAGCGCCAGAAAAATTAACAACGCGATTGGCCACCAAATCGGTTGATTCCATAGACTACGGCTTTCTGTGCGTAATCTGGGCTCTATTCTTTTATATTTAAGTGTGTTGTTTGCCATTAAGTTTGGCTTGGCATTCTTATACCATTGATGATGGAGCGAAAAACCAACTGGATGAAAACCCCATAACCAGGGAGCATCTTTCCTGACGACCTCAACCATTTTATCGATGACAGCCTGACGCTCAGGGCCATTAGACATACTTTTCATCTGGTTAAACAATTCATCGAATTCAGCATTTTTATAATTTGCTGCGTTCTCTCCATTATGATTGATTTTTGCATTTGGGCCATAAAGTAAAAAGAAAAAGTTTTCTGGATCGGGATAATCAGCATTCCAACCCCATTGAAAAATTTGTGCTGTACCTTTTCTCATCTTTTCCTGGAAACGATTGTAATCGGTTGCACGAATAACAAGATTAATACCCAACTTGGCAAACTGTTTACGCATCCAGTCAAAACTAGCCTTACTCCCCGGTCCTGCTGCTGGTGAATCCAGATTTAAAACCAATTGTTTACCATTTGTGTTATCGCGGCCCTCTGGATAACCTGCTTGTGCTAATAATTCTTTTGCATGTTCAATCGAATGCCGGACCGGTCTGTCGCCCTGCCATTGATAAACATAAGGATTAATTCCAGCCTCTCCTTGGACATTACCGAAAATACCTGGCGGTATAGGACCTTGTGCGGGCTTACCTCGTCCATTAGCAAATATAGAGATGTACTCTTCATAATCTACTGTGATTGATATTGCACGTCTGAGTAATCGCGCACGTTCACTATCACCGCCGATGACCTCATCCGCCATATTGAAACCCATATACGAAGTAGATGTTGTCACTGCGGTTAATAAACGAATTCCTTTCTCTTGCATTTCATCTGTTAGTTCTGCATTACCCTGCAGATTAAACTGCACTGCCTGATCAAAACTATCGGATACGATGCCTGATGTATCATAGTAACCTTGAAGAAATTTATTCCAGGCGGGGATTGATTCTTTTTCCAGACTGTATATTGCCTTATCAATAAATGGCATTTTTTTACTCGCATCATCGAGCAATCCTGATGCCTGATCTCCACTTTCGCCTTCTGATGGAAAAGCCTCACCGCGAAAGTTCGGGTTACGTTCGAGCACCATACGCAGGTTAGGGTTGTTTTCAGACAGCATGAATGGACCTGTACCAACAGGATACCAATCAAGTGTTATATTTTTTTCAGTCATTCCTGCTTGGGAATAAAAATAGTCTGCTTCCCAAGGCATTGGAGCAAAGAAAGACATTGATAACCAATAAAGAAACTGAGGATACTTTTGACTAAGGGTTATTTCAAAAGTTGTATCATCGATGACCCTTGCTCCCGGCAACTCGTAATCATTTAAATCAATAAAGCTTGTGCCGGGATTATCTTTTTCAATTTTTGAAAGTTCTTCAGCAAAATCATTAAGACCTAGAATATATTTCGCCATTAATCCAGAGATGGGTGAATGCACTCGGGGATGCGCCATTCGTTTAATTTGATAGACATAATCTTTAGCTAGCAGTTTACGCGTACCAACCGTATCAAAATCTGATAATGCGTGAATATTACTCAATTTTTGAGTATTGAGATCATGATAAAGATATTTGCCACTCGCATTTTTTGCGAATGCCGGATGCGGTTGATATAAAATGTCGGGTTTAATTGATATTTTATATTTGACTCTGTCTATAGTTCCTAGATTTGCGTCTTCTTCTAAAAGTTGGCCTTTTTTATCAAAAAGCTCCGGTTTTGGTAATTCGATCGCCGTGAGTGGAATTAATTCATAGGGTCGTTTCAAAAAATGATACTGTAATGGCGGCTCATAGATTTGTCCCAGAAAGACATATTCATTTGAGCTATAAGAGCTCACAGGGTCAAGGTGCTTGGGTCGCTCCGAAAATGAATCATAATAAATGTTTTTTGCCGAATCCTGATTAGGATAGGGGTTATTCCAGGGGGAATTGTCACATCCCGTACAAAGCAACAACAAGCAAAGGAACAGTTTCGAAATAGCGCTGTAATCTAAGATGTGTGGATTTATTATTTTTATGTGTTTTGTCATTACTGGTGCATTATAAACGTGTGCGTTTTTCTGTACACTTTGATATGAAATAAAGCAAAAGATTCAAATAACAATTTTCAAAAGGAAAAAAAGATGGGATTACTCGATAATAAACGCGCTCTAATCGTTGGCGTCGCCAGCAATCGATCAATAGCCTGGGGGATTGCTCAGGCCATGCATCGTGAAGGTGCTGAACTGGCATTTACCTATCAAAATGAAAAGCTACGTGGCAGAGTCGAAAAATATGCTGCTGAAGTCAATTCAGAGATTACCCTACCCTGCGACGTGTCTGATGATAAACAAATACAATCCGTATTCGAGCATTTAGATGATTATTGGGATGGACTAGACATATTGATACATTCTGTCGCCTATGCCCCAAAAGATCAGCTTGAGGGCGATTATCTAGAAAACGTCACTCGTGAAGGCTTCTTGATGGCTCATGAGATCAGCTCTTACAGCTTTTCTGCACTCGGTGATGCCGCTAGAGAGATGATGAAAGGCAGGAATGGCGCTATGCTGACGCTCAGTTATATTGGCGCTGTGCGTGCAATGCCAAATTATAATGTTATGGGCGTTGCTAAGGCCAGTCTTGAGGCAAATGTTCGTTATATGGCATCAAGTCTTGGGCCAGAAGGAATACGCGTAAACGCCATCTCAGCTGGACCTATCCGAACATTAGCCTCTTCTGGAATTAAAGGAATGCGTGACTTTCTCAATCATGTCGAGAAATCATCTCCTTTGAGACGTAACGTAAACATTGATGAAGTCGGTAATGTCGCCGCATTCCTATGTTCTGATTATGCTTCTGCAATTACGGGAGAAATCACTTATGTAGACAACGGATATAATTCTGTAGGTAGTATGGGCTAAACAGACAAGGTGTCTTTCAGCGAAAACAAACTGATCATCGCCATCCTGATTGGTGCTATCGCTGGCATTATTTGTGGCTGGTTATTTGGTCCAGCCATGGTCTCTGTAGCCTGGATAGGTGATCTTTTTCTAGACACTCTAAAGATGATGATCATCCCCTTGATTGTTGCTGCCGTCATCAGTGGTGTTACTTCATTAGGTGATATTCGTAAGTTAGGTAGGGTTGGTGGTGCTACCCTGCTTTATTACGCATTGACAACGGCCAGCGCCGTTCTAATTGGTCTATTTGTTGTCAACCTAATCCAACCAGGCTCGGGCATTGAACAACTGAGTGATGTAGTTCCAGAAGCAGTTGCTGAGAAAGGCGGCACTGGTTTTGTTGATATTATTAAGTCTCTAATCACACCTAATATCATTTCTGCTGCGGCTGAAACACAGTTACTTCCTGTCATCGTTTTCTGTCTCTTATTTGCTGCGGCATTAACCACCATCGGTGAAAAGAACGTCACCATAATACGATTTTTTGATGGCTTGAATGAAGTCATGATGAAATTAGTAATATGGGTTATGGCATTTGCTCCGATTGGTATCTTTGCACTTATCGCAGGACAAATTGGTAAAGCTGGAGGTGGGATAGCCATAAAAAATGAATTACTGGCAGTGGGTAGTTACTGTTTTACCGTTATCCTCGGACTGACATTGCACTTTATATTGCTGTTTATCATCTTGGTAATATTTAGCAAACGAGGCAGAGACTATTTATTTAAACTGTTGCGTGCATTATTTACAGCCTTTGGCACCGCTAGTTCATCGGCTACTTTACCACTGACGATGGAATGTGCCATTGAAGCCGGTGTTGATAAGCGTTCAGTAAAGTTTGTACTCCCGATTGGCGCCACAGTCAATATGGATGGTACCGCACTCTATGAGTCAGTGGCTGTCATGTATATCGCACAAGCTTATAGTATCCCGATGGGGTTGGGTGAACAGGCTATTATCTTTATAACAGCAACACTGGCTGCTATAGGCGCTGCAGGCATTCCTCAGGCGGGATTAGTGACGATGTTAATCGTGCTCAATGCTGTGAACTTACCTATTGAAGGTATTGGAATGATACTTGCCGTTGATTGGTTCCTAGATCGGTTTAGGACTGTTGTTAATGTCTGGGGAGATAGTGTCGGTGCAGCGGTAATAGAACCTCACCTGCCGAAAGAAAACTGATAAAATAGACTGCCTACTTGGTACTCTATAAAACTAGCGGCAAATACTCACAAGAAATTCTTAAATATTATCCTTATATACTTTTACATCCGCGTTATTTCTAGCGTTCTGAAGAAACTCTTGCCATTCGGTTATGCCGCGGTTTCGCCTTAATTCTAAATCATACTTTTTAATATTTTCATCATCTTCAACAGCTTCGCCATCGTATGCTGCTGTTACCAAGATAGTGGCATAATCACCACTACCAAGCCGATTACTTAAGATGATGGGTTTATCGCTAATTGGTTTACCAGATTGAAATGCATATCTTAGAACGGCTCTATTTACGTTGACATCATCACGCGTGACCTTTTCAGCAGTGATCCATTCTACTTCAATATCGTTTGATAAAGCCTCTGTAGCTACTCCCGCTTTCAATTGTTCAGTAATAGCTTCATTGGCTTCTTTAATCTTTTCTACTGCACGTTCCTGCCTGATGTTTGCAATCACATCTTCTCTTACTTCATCGAGTGGTTTCGTTGTAGCAATTTTATGGTCTATCACTCTTAAGACAACTATATGATTATCAGCTAATTCTATCGCTTCGCTATTTTGACCATTACTAATTATCTCTGGATTAAAACTTGTTGAAATGATTTTAGAATTACTAAGAACACCCTCTGGAGCACTATCTCTACTAAAATAATCGCTTTCAGTCACTTCCTGTTTAATGGCTTCAGCGGCAAACTCAAGTGAGTCTGAATGTTCATAGCTTAGGTTCGTTAACTGATCCGCCAATTCAAAGAACTGTAGTTCAGCCTCTGCTATTTTATAATCCGCATCTACCTGTTCAGCAACGGTTTCATATACATTCTTAGGGCCACCTCTAATTTCACCTACTTTAACGATATTAAAACCACTTTTCGTTTCTATTGGGTCACTAATAGCACCTTCATCGGAACCAAAAAGAAATTCATCAAGCTCTTTGTCAAAGACGCCTTTCGCCATGTAGGCATGTTCACTGAATTCCAACGATCCTTTACCCTCTTCGGTAAATTTCTCGATGACTTCTTCAAAGTTTTTACCTTCTTTAACCAGCAGCATGGCGGCATTAATAACTTCTTCCGCTTTGGCCTTATCTTCTGCAGATGATTCTTCATCCGCCTTCACAAATAACTTAGTCACCGAACGTTGTTCAACAACATCATAATTATCTTTATTGTTATTGTAATAAGTTTTTAGGCTTTCTTCATCAGCAGTAATGGCCTTGGCTAACTCATTTACATCTAGTTCGAGGTATTCTATTTTGACTTTTTCAGGTTCTACGAAGCGTTGTGGATTTGCCTTATAAAAGGTTTCTATCTCGGAATCATCAACAGCTCCATCGTCGGTAAATGATGATAAATTGAGAATGCTGTAGGTTAAATCACGAGTTTGTGACTTTAGTCGAACAACATCATTTAACTCAGATTCTAATACAAAGAGACTTTCAGATAGACCTGCTTGTAACTGTTCAGATAAGAGATCCATCCGTAATTGCGCTTCAAAATAAACAGGTTCCATGCCCATACTAATGATGCTTCGCTCGTACTTGTCACGATCGAAACCTTCATCATCTTTGAAGTAATCAAGTTCTTTAATCGTTTCTACGACCTTCGAATTAGTAATGCGTAAGCCATTATCTCTTATAAGCTGGTTGACTACTTCAGTTTCTATCATCCTTTTTAAGGTTTCTTCTTTGACAAACGCTTCTTCTTCCAGAGTAAGAGCGTCATCCTGCAACATAGATTGCATTTGCTTTCTGAGAGTATAGAAAGATTGTTGAAATGATTTGAGATTTATGTCGGTGCCATTAACTGTAGCGACGTAAACATCACCACCCTGACCAAAATAAGAACTAACACCCCAAAAAGCAAAGGAAAGAACCAACGCACCAACAATGATACCGGCTATCCATCCTGATGCTTTATCTCTTATTATTCCTAACATGATGACTTACTCAACTTTTCTATGTTCTGAAATTAAATACGGGCATATCATTTCATTAGATACGCCCGTAAATTTTTAATGTTGGCGGAGTGGACGGGACTCGAACCCGCGACCCCCGGCGTGACAGGCCGGTATTCTAACCAACTGAACTACCACTCCAATAAATTCCCTTGTATTTCAACAAGTCAAAAACAATTCCCGGGAAGAAGACCACATGTTAAATTCCCGACAAACTTGAAGTGTAGAAAACAAACACAAAGATGTTAGTTAATTCTTTGCTTTATTTTTTTTCTTACACCAGAACTACCACTTCAGGTAAAAATCTGGTGGGTGCTGAGGGGTTCGAACCCCCGACCTACGCCTTGTAAGGGCGTCGCTCTACCAACTGAGCTAAGCACCCCGATGAAGGCGCGCTAGTTTATGGCATCCTTGAGAGCTTTTCCAGCCTTAAAACCAGGAACTTTCGAAGCCTTAATTTTGATAGGCTCACCCGTTCGTGGATTACGTCCAGTACGAGCAGCTCTTTTGCGGACTGAGAATGTGCCGAATCCGACTAGTGTTACAGTATCTCCCTTTTTGAGAGCCTTGGTTACCGCTGCAATCGCAGCATCTAATGCTCTACCGGCTGCAGCTTTTGATAGATCAGCAGAATCTGCAACAGCATCGATAAGTTCAGCTTTATTCATAGTGATTATTCCCCTTGTTAATATTCCTCGATTACAGTTGAAATGAGACTGTCGAGGTAGTTTTATTTGTGTGGCCGACGTATTTATTAGCGATGAATTTATACCAAGTGCTGAAATACCCGTCAAGCAATGCTTTCGCAATATTTAGAAATAATTATCAATGACGTCTGATTAGTTCGTTTTTACCTTTTCTCTTTGCTTCATCTTTTTTGACTATGTCAGCTTTCGATTCTAAATTAGCGATCGGTTTCGGCATATGTTCCAGTGCAACATCAAGCACTTCATCAATCCATCTAACCGGACGAACATCAATGTGTTGTAAAATATTTTTTGGTATTTCAGCTAATTCTCGTTCATTTTCATGTGGTATCAATACCGTGTCTATACCACCGCGTAAAGCCGCAAGTAATTTTTCTTTTAACCCACCTATCGGCAATACTTCTCCACGAAGTGTGATTTCGCCGGTCATTGCCACGTTGGATTTAACCGGGATTCCACATAATGCGGAGACCATCGCGGTACACATTCCTACGCCTGCACTGGGGCCATCTTTAGGTGTTGCTCCCTCAGGGACATGTATATGAAAGTCATGGTCTTTATAGAATTCGTGCTCTATACCCAACACCTCACTCCGACTCCTAACTACAGTCATCGCTGCCTCAATCGACTCCATCATAACGTCGCCTAATTTACCTGTGCGTGTTATTTTTCCTTTGCCATCAACTATCGCAGCTTCGATTGTCAAAAGTTCACCACCAACTTCAGTCCAGGCCAATCCTGTAACCTGCCCAATGCGGTTTTCTTCTTCTGCTTTTCCGTACCTGAAGCGCTTAACACCCAGCAGTGATTCCAGTTTTTTCGGGGTGATAATAATAGATTTGTCAGTGGGCTTAAGCAGTATCTGTTTTACAATTTTTCGACATATATTTGCGATCTCACGATCCATGTTACGCACCCCTGCCTCACGTGTGTAGTAACGAATAATATCTCGTACGACACTATCTCTTATTGAGACCTCACCATCAGTCAAACCATTACGCCCGAGTTGTTTTGGGATCAGGTAACGCTTGGCAATATTGACCTTTTCATCTTCGGTGTATCCGGACAATCGAATCACTTCCATTCGATCCAACAATGGCGCCGGGATGTTCAAACTATTTGCTGTCGTGACAAACATCACTTCTGATAAATCATAATCGACTTCAAGGTAGTGATCATTAAAGATATTGTTTTGCTCTGGGTCTAATACTTCAAGTAATGCCGAAGCTGGGTCGCCACGAAAATCCATAGCCATTTTGTCTATTTCATCCAATAAGAAAAGCGGATTCTTTTTACCCACTTTTGACATTCCCTGAACGATTTTCCCTGGCATGGAACCGATATAGGTTCGACGATGACCGCGTATCTCTGCTTCATCGCGTACACCACCCAGAGACATTCGAACAAACTTACGGTTTGTTGCCCTGGCAATGGAACGACCTAATGACGTCTTACCTACACCTGGAGGGCCAACAAGACATAGAATCGGGCCTTTCATTTTTTTAACGCGAAGTTGTACCGCAAGATATTCAAGAATACGCTCTTTTACTTTCTCAAGTCCATAATGGTCTTCTTCGAGAATGGCCTCTGCTTTAACAATATCTTGAGAAACTTTACTGCGTTTTTTCCATGGGACACCGACTAACCAATCAACATAATTACGAACAACCGTTGCTTCGGCAGACATCGGTGACATCATTCTCAATTTATTTAACTCTGCTTCTGCCTTTTCTTTAGCATCTTTATGCATACCAGCTTTTTCAATCTTTGCAGCGAGCTCTTCAATTTCGTTCGGCACATCTTCCATCTCACCTAACTCTTTCTGAATTGCTTTCATCTGTTCATTGAGATAATACTCACGCTGGCTTTTTTCCATTTGAGACTTAACGCGGCCGCGAATTCTTTTTTCAACTTGTAATAAGTCAATTTCGGCATCCATCAAATGGATCAAGTGTTCCAATCGATCTTTAATATCGATAATTTCCAATACTTGCTGTTTTTCTTCAATTTTTATCGACATATGCGCTGCGATAGTATCGGCAAGACGACTTGCATCATCGATGCTTGCTAAAGATGAAATTATCTCAGGTGGGACTTTTTTATTCAGTTTCACATACTGTTCGAATTGATTCATCGCTGAGCGTGCATGAACATCCATTTCTTGTTCATCAATGACCTTAGGTTCAAGTAGCTCGACATTAGCGACAAACATGCCGTCAGCCTCTTTGTATTCTTTTATGCCAGCCCTGGCCGTACCTTCGACAAGCACCTTGATAGTGCCATCGGGCAATTTAAGTAGCTGCAGAATATTAGCCATGGTACCAATGTCATAGGTTTCATCATGACCAGGGTCATCATCCGCAGCACTTTTCTGGGCAACAAGTATAATCTGCTTGTTGCCTTCCATTGCTTTATCGAGTGCTTTTATTGATTTTTCACGACCAACGAACAATGGAATGACCATATGGGGATAGACCACTACGTCGCGTAGCGGCAATACGGGAAGTGACTCTGTTTCTTGCGTCATGGGAAACCTTTATTTAATTTATACTTAAGAGTTCAGTTTAGCGTCATTTGAATATTGTGACTGATCAATCTCTTTTCAATAGGATCATGTCGTAAAAATCTACTATACAACGCATTAAGCCAGGAACAGGTTAATAGACGATCTCTTATTCGGATGCCACCTTTGACATCTCAGCTCCCTCATAGATCATTAGCGGTTCAGATTCACCGTTTATCACGCCTGCATCAATGACCACCTTGGTAACATCATCGGTGGAGGGTAAATCATACATCGTGTCTAATAATACATTTTCCATTATTGAGCGGAGGCCACGGGCACCGGTTTTGCGCTCCATAGATTTTTTAGCGACAGCGCGCAATGCATCTTCTCGGAACTCCAGTTCACAGCCTTCCATCTCAAATAAGCGGATATATTGTTTCGTTATCGCATTCTTTGGTTCAAGCAGTATTTGCACCAGCTGATCTTCGTCAAGTTCTCCAAGTGTAGCTGCAACAGGAAGTCGTCCAACAAATTCAGGAATCAATCCGTATTTAATAAGATCTTCAGGTTCGACAGTTTGAAGTACTTCACTAATACTCTTTCTATCATCTTTACTATTAACTTGAGCAGAGAAGCCAATACCACCTTTTTCAGAACGTTCACGAATAATACGATCTAGACCTGCAAATGCACCACCACATATAAACAAAATATTGGCAGTATTAACCTGTAAAAATTCTTGCTGTGGATGTTTACGTCCACCTTGAGGCGGAACTGAGGCAACAGTACCTTCTATAAGTTTTAGTAATGCTTGCTGTACGCCTTCTCCGGAAACATCTCTAGTAATGGAAGGGTTATCCGATTTGCGTGAAATTTTGTCAATTTCATCAATATAGACAATACCTGTTTGTGCTTTATCGACATCATAATCACATTTTTGCAGTAACTTTTGGATGATATTTTCAACATCCTCACCGACATAGCCGGCTTCTGTTAATGTTGTTGCATCTGCAATGGTAAACGGTACGTTCAATAAACGCGCCATTGTTTCAGCCAACAGTGTTTTACCACTACCGGTAGGTCCCACCAAAAGCACATTACTTTTAGATAGCTCTATATCAGATTTTTTGATGCCTTGTTCGAGGCGCTTATAATGATTGTATACGGCAACAGAAAGGATCTTCTTTGCGTTCTCCTGACCAATAACATATTCGTCGAGGATATTGTTTATCTCATGCGGGGTCGGCAGTGCAGTGCCAACACCAGCCACTGACTTTTCCTGAATTTCTTCGCGAATGATGTCATTACACAATTCGACACATTCATCACAGATAAAAACAGATGGGCCTGCAATTAACTTTCGTACTTCATGTTGGCTCTTACCGCAAAATGAACAATACAGTAATCGATCACCATCACCATTTTTACCCTGTTTTTTATCAGTCATAGGTTGATACCCCAGGCTTTTTTACAATCAAACATTTTATTCTGATTCTTGTCCAGTTTCTTTTTGATACGCTTCTGGCAAAACACTTCTGTCATGCAGCACATCATCTATCAAACCATAGTCTTTTGCAGCTTCTGCACTCATGAAATTATCACGTTCAGTATCTTTTTGAATCGTCTCAATAGACTGTCCAGTGTGATTTGACAGTATTTCGTTTAAGCGTTCACGGACATAGAGGATTTCTTTTGCATGGATATCAATGTCTGTCGCTTGCCCCTGAAAACCACCCAACGGCTGATGAATCATGACCCGCGAATGTGGCAGACAAAAACGTTTACCTTTTTCACCACCTGCCAATAATAAAGATCCCATACTGGCTGCTTGCCCAATACACATAGTGCTGACATTTGGTTTAATAAATTGCATGGTGTCATATATCGCCATACCAGCGGTAACAGATCCACCAGGAGAATTAATATAGAAATGGATGTCTTTGTCAGGATTTTCAGACTCAAGATAGAGTAGCTGAGCCACGATTACATTAGCGACATTATCTTCAACTGGCCCTACTAGAAAGAGAACCCGTTCTTTTAAGAGTCGAGAATAAATATCATAGGCGCGTTCGCCTCTTGATGTTTGTTCGACTACCATTGGCACCAAGTTTAGTGCCTGAATTTCAGTGTTGTTCATAGTCATCCGTTATCGGACAAAAACTGCAATTACTTTAGCCAGCAGTCTGCCCTTTATTCATAATTTCGTCAAATGCGCATGCTTTGTCAGTAACCTTAGCATGCCCCAAAACCCAATCAACCACCTCGTCTTCCAAGGACAATGATTCAACCTCTGCCAGATTCTTCTGATCTGAATAGTACCAGTTAAGAACCGCTGATGGGTCTTCATAACCTGAAGCTACTTGCTCTATCATTTCTTTTACTTTTGCAGGATCTGCTTTTAATTCGTTCTGTTTGATTATCTCTCCCAGAATCAATTGCAATGAAACGCGTTTTTTTGCCTGCTCAGTGAAAACTGAGGCATCTAACGAGCCTATTGCTTCTGCATTATGCCCCTGCTTTTTGAGGTTGTTCTCAAATTCATGTTTGGCGCGGTGTGATTCATTCTCTACTAATGCCTGCGGAAGCTCAATGTCATTGGCCTCATGCAAAGCATCCATCACAGTATCCTTTATTTGGCGACGCAGCGTTAATGCAACCTCACGTTCCATATTGCGTTTGATTTCAACGCGTAACGTCTCTTCCTTGCCATCTTTTACGTTAAATTCCAGCATAAATGCTTCATCTATTTCAGGTAATACAGTCTCATTAACCAAATTAACCTTGACCTTGAATTCAGCATCTTTGCCCTTCAAGACTTCATTGCCGTATTCTTCTGGGAATTTCACATTAACCACGACATCATCGCCTTCAGACGCGCCGATGAGACCATCTTCAAACCCGGGAATAAAACTGTTGCTACCTAATTCAAGTTCGTAATTTTCTGCTAAACCACCTTCAAAGGCTTCACCATCAATGAATCCTTCGAAATTAATATTTAGCACATCGCCATTTTGCGCTGCTCTTTCTGCAACCTTTAATTCACGCCGCTGCTTACGTAACATCTCAATCATGCCAGTGACGTCGTCGTCAGACACATCGCAAGTGGGCTTTTCAAAATCCAGGCCGCCAACTTCCTTAAGCTTGACTTCAGGGTAGACCTCAAACGCTGCGGTATAGGCTAAACCCGCACCCGATTCGTCATTAAGCTCTTCAATCTGTGGCTGGCCAGCCGGTTTCAGGTCTTCTTGGGTAATTGCTTCATAGAGGCTAGATTGGATCAATTCACCGACAACTTCTTTTCGGACCTGCAGACCATATCGGCCCTGCACAATCTTTAGTGGCACTTTACCAGGACGAAATCCCTGAACATTGGTCGTCTTCGTCATTTTTTGCAGACGTTCACTGACTTCAGAACTAACCTTATCCTCTGGCACCTCAACACGAACCTTGCGTCCGAGGGCGCCGGTATTCTCAACTGAAACTTGCATCCTGTAAAAACCTCAAATATTAAGATAAATCAATGTGTTAATGTCCTTTTCCCTATGGTTTTCATAAAGAAAAACACATTAAACATATATAATTGGTGCGAAAGGAGAGACTCGAACTCTCACATCTTACGATACTGGTACCTAAAACCAGCGCGTCTACCAATTCCGCCACTCTCGCATGATATTTAGTCTAGCACCTTATCTCTTAATGAATTTAGATAACTTACTGATATTCATAAGGTACTGGCCTATTTTATAATTTTTGGCTTAGCGCCACCACAACAAAGTCATGGTATAGAACAAAAACCAAGCACAAACCGCTGCCATCATGCTTTAAAAAGCACATCTATTCAAAGTTTTATAACTAGATTTAGTTAAATCTGAATATTACAGGTGGGTTAATATATGATCTTATTTTAAAAACATTCTTCGGTAAATGATTTACAAACTCGTCTACACTTTCTACTACCCGTTCTTGGGTTGATTATACAGTCTTCGCCCCATTGATCACAGACCGTCATGCATTTTTTATCCTCTGCCTTATTATAATCATCTGGTAACACCAATTCACCGTCCAGAGGTTTGACACTTATATCTTCACTTTCTTTAGAAAAGACAGGGGCCGAGACTAATAAGGCCATTGTTATTAGCATCGCTTGTAAACTTTTAATATAGCTATGGTGTTTCATAAATTTTTAGACAGTTATCTTCTCGTATGTTCCTTGCTAGGCAGCACAGAATGTAAATATAATGATTATTAATCGAAGTTAGTCGTTCATGTAAGCAACATTATCTGAATTTGATAATAAAGTATGCACCAATGTCGCTTCATTAAAGCCTCGAAACATAACCGGGTCAATCTCACCAAACGTAAAATCAGTGATGCCTTTAAGTTTATCAACGACTTGCTGACTCATGTCGATATGCATTGATTTTGCATGCTCACAAATTCGTGAGGCAAGATTAACTGTTTCACCCAATGCAGAATAATCGAGATGTTCTTCAGAACCAATATTACCAAGTAACACAGGTCCATAATGTAAGCCAATCCCTAGAGATAGGGGTTCATCAGACTGTTCATTTTCCGCCTTAAGTATCATTTGCGCGCACTTACTGGCATTAATAGCGGACTGTTCACCATCAAAAATAGCCATCAATCCATCACCGCCAAACTTATCAATATAACCATTAAACTTATTCACGATATCAACCTGTCGCCCCAAGGTTTGGCTTATGCGCGCAAAAAGCATCTCTAGGTCCATTGTCCGACTCAATTCTGTCGATCCACGGATATCAGTAAACATGACGCAAACTTGGTGTAACTCAGGTGTCGGCAACAAACCCGTTAGAGAATATGCCTCGACCATACGCTGTGTTCTTACCGATATGTACCGGTTTAAATAATGTCGAACACGCTCAAGCTCATCATAATATTGTTTCTTGTCTAAATGGTTTTTTAATCTGGCCGCTAAGACTACGGGGTTAACCGGCTTGATAATAAAATCACTGGCGCCCACTGAGAATGCCTCTGTCAGGTTTGATTCCTCATCCATAGAAGTAATAAAAATGATTGGTGTCATCTTATAATGGGGAATTTCGCGCAATCGCACGCATAAATCAATACCGCCAATTCCTGGCATATTGATATCCACTAGTATCGCATCGTAGGTATTTTCAAGGGCCAGAAAAAGGCACTTTTCGCCGCGTTCTGCTGTATCGACCTGATAGCCCTGACTTTCAAGGATTGTTGACAATACCATACGTGTCGTCTGATCATCATCAGCAAGTAATACTGTCTGCTTAGTCATTAATTTGTTAATCACCTAATATAATTTATGCTGCCTCCATATGCATATTATATTCATTATGTTTTTTTATGATTCTTGCCTAAGAATCTTCAATATAATCGTAACATTAGCAGCAAATAAATAAAAAAGCGCTTAAAAGTGAATTATCAGGAAATGTTCATCAAATACTTTAAAAATCGATTCTCACCGTCAAACTAATCCGGTCTTCATCATAGTCAGCACGTGTTAGACGTTTGCTGTACTCAAAATTACCAGTCACTCCAGAAGCTTCAAAATAGCGAACACCCGCAGTCAATAAGATATCGTCCTTATCATTCTCTGGCTGCGGTCCTGTCGAGACTGTCACTTCTTGAAATTGAATGGCTACTATCTATTCTTACATTCGGCAAAAGTGTACGTATGTGATCATTTTTTAAAGCTTGTTCACTAAATTGAAAGGTAAAGATCTCGCTATCTTTTACATGCTGAATTTGCAAACTACCGAGTTGTAACTGTGCTTTTACAGAAGGACTGTCAAGATAGACATGAATTTCATTATTTTCGCTCCTTGTCATCATTAAAAACCCATTTATTTTCTGCGGGCACGTTTTCGAGAAATTGTCTTTATATCCTCAAGGTTCCGTCCCAAGCTGTCTTCATTAGCCAATAAATCCAGGTCTTTATCAAGACCCAGTGAGTGCAAGACAGAAGCGTAGGAACCGAAATTAACATTTGGTTCGCCTTTCTCAATTTTTCTCAGGGTATCCCGACTCATACCAGACCGTTCTGCCACGATCTCTGCTGTATAATTCCGACGTAACCGTGCCAAACGAATCTGTTCACCGACCTGATTTAATCGCTTTCTGACTTTGGGTAATAATGCAGGTGCTTTTTTTCCCATAACGACGCTTATTTTAGTCATTAAAGGAGGTTAATGAAAATAATAGCAGTCGTTAGCGAATTACTACAGTTCACATCAGAAATTGTGGACAAAATTTAACCCTATCTATGGCTTAACTTGATTAAGTTGAACTCAAATCTGTGCCTGATATTAATCCATATGTCATTGATTTTAATGGTGGGCCGGTCGCTATCGGCATCCTCGACTCTAGCCCCTGCTTCACTCTACCTCGGCCTTCATTCCCAACGCGGCTCTACCGCTTCCTTTCCTAGAGGCGTACCGATTACATCCCTCTAATCGTCCTGCGTGGCCCAACCAGCTTCTCGACCTCAAGGTCTCACCTTCTCCATGTAGTCGTGCCTCACGCGACACTCGAACCTGCGGACAGGGATTAAGGGTGAGTGAGCTTTTGTATATTGTTCCCAATCCAGTTAGCCAATTCTTTTTCGTCCATTTCACCTGCAGCTAATTCAATAATTACAGAAACTACTTCCGGTTCAGAGACAATGAGTTCATGCCCATTTATTTGAAGAAAGACGTCAATTGTTGCTAATGCAATACGTTTATTTCCATCAGTAAAACAATGGTTTCTTGCAAGACCATAACCATATGCCGCTGCAAGCTCCTCCAGGCTGACACCCTTCTCAGAATGTGCATGAAGATTTTCTGCTCTTGCTAATGAAGACTCGAGCCCTTGTTCATTATGTGCTCCAGATAAACCACGATGCTCTTCTATGAGAAGCGCATGCATGGTAACAACGAGATGTTTAGGAACCCATTTTATAGTCACTTAGCAAGTTCTTTTAGCGCATTACGATATTTGCGTCTTGTACGCTCAAAAGCTTTCATAGCAACTTCAAAGTCAGGGTCATACGGAGTAAGCTCAACACCCTGCTCAGTAGGACTTGAATACAGCACATCACCCTCTTCAACCCGAAGCGTTTCTTGCATTTCCCGTGGAATAATTATTCCCAGAGAATTACCAATTTTACGTACCTTAAGTGTTTGCATAGTCATGCCCTATAAACTCATTCATTAGTCAGCGTTAATATTATAGCGTCAATCTCGAACAATAGTTTAACTAATGTTATAACAAATTACAAAATAATATTCTTAGGTCAACACAAGTCATGAAGCATTCGAAAATAAGATGCATGCAATTGTTTTAAATAGTGTTTTTTGATTCTGAGAGATTCAATTATGCAAACTAACGCATACTATTTATTTTTAACATCAAGCTAAATCAAAAATATTAAGATAACTGCAGAGAAATGGTGGGCCGTGTAGGGGTCGACACACTGTCTTAGCCATACCCATTAAAGACCAGGTGGAAGATTGTTCATTATCCCTGAATCAAAATTCTCATTATTAGCTAATACTTCATTTAGTACCGCGTTTAATTCCTTTGGCAGGTTTTTCTTGAATTTATCATTCAGCCGATAGCTTGAGAGGTAATTATTGATAATATCTAGTACCAGCAAGCCTTGTTGTTGGTCACGCTGTTTTTTAACGGGGTCTCTGTCTTCTCTTTCGGCAAGCCAAAGTTTGTGTACAGCATAAACTCTCGGATCGGGCACCAACCATTTAACTGGGAACCCGTTTTCAGATATGACGATGACCACAACACTGGGCTGATTGATAAGCCAGTCAAGACCTTCAATTTCGACTGCACACAAATCATTTTCGTTGCCTATAGATAACGGCTCTACTTTCATGAGTGGATTTGACAATGGTTTTACCAATTCTATTAAAAAGCCTTTTTTATTTGCCGCAGCATAGTGTTTGTTATCGAGACGAATAAAGCTTTTATCTGCTTTCTTTAATATTGGCAGAATACCATTCACCTTAGCATCGGCGGCGATTTTGATTTTCTTCCTCGAGTCCCATAATAAGTCCATGTCGCCCGTTGCCAGCATGTCACTATCGATCCGAACACCCGCCATCATTTCATAGGCATATAGGGCATGTGTACCAATGATAAGTAACTCATCAAATCCTTTTTCATTTTGAAGTACACGTCGCACGTTTGCCGCAATTTCAGGCACACGTGCTATCTCAGCAGCCACACAAAATTTAGCTTGACGATTAACCTCTGACTTCAACGCTTGCTGTCTTTCATCGGCGTCTTTTTTCTCAGAAATAAATTGTTCATAGATGATTTCTGTCTTTTCTGAGCGTGGACCGAGACTTTTACCATGTCCCCGGCGGTTTCTTATCCTGTACAGATACTCCTTACCGTTGCTTTTTTTCCACACCATTGAGCCACTGTATTTGGACAACTTCTCGCTCGCATCGATAGATTGCTCGTAGAGTTGTTGCATATCAACATATACTCGACGCGATTCTGATGATAAGTTATTGTATTTCATAGATTTATCAATCATTAACATAAAAGTTGATTTTGAATGATAATTCTATATAAATCAATACTATAATTAGTATTTGTTGAATGAAGTAAAAAGCAAATGGTGAGCTTGCGCTATCGGCATCCATGTAGGCAACCGAGGTCCATGTGATTGTATAACCGTCGACAACGTCTTTGTTACGGTTCAAAGATGATAAAGATTACTGAATTACAACTATTTATGCTTCAAGTTCCTCAAAATTAAATGGTCTTAATTGGCCTAACTTCGCTGTCTTGCTCGTATGAAATAAATCATAATTCGCTTGCATCTTTAACCAGCTTTGCGGTGTGCCACCCAATACCTTAGATAACCGAATTGCCATTTCAGGCGATACATTACTTTCCTGATTTACCAAACGATTAAAGGTAGGTCGAGAAACCTTCATTCGGCGCGCAATTTCGCTGCGAGAAAGCTTACCTTCGTAGGGTTTAAGGTAAACCTCGTTAATTAATTCACCCGGGTGCGGCGGATTATGTTGTTGGTAACTCATTTAATGATAGTCCTCATAATTAATCAGATGGGCATCACCATTTTCAAAACGGAAGGTCAAACGCCAATTACCACTTACAATGACACTCCAGATTCCTTTTCTATTCCCTTTCAGCTCATGTAAGCGCCAACCTGGTTTATCCATGTCACTGATGATTTCAGCGACATCCAGCATAGCGAGCTGTAAACGCAATTTCGTCGCCTGTGAAGTTTGTATTCCTTTGGTATTACCTGTAGTGAAAAAGACTTCCAGTCCTTTATGCTTAAAACTTTTAATCATAGCAATTGTAGTCCGTTACGTTACACGTTACAAGAAAAGTGTCGTTAAAAGATTATAGTGCAAATTTAAAAGAAATGGTGGGCCGTGTAGGGGTCGAACCTACGACAAATGGATTAAGAGTCCACTGCTCTACCAACTGAGCTAACGGCCCGAAAGACTGGGGTGAACGACGGGACTCGAACCCGCGACGGCCGGAATCACAATCCGGGGCTCTACCAACTGAGCTACGCTCACCATAATTGAACTATTATCGGAAAAACACTAACGCCTGACAATGATTTGGTGTTCATTGATTGGCGCGCCTGAGAGGACTCGAACCTCTAACCCCCGGCTTAGCTTACCAACTACGCCTTTTGACGCCCTGAGAATGTCAGGTTTGTGGTCTGGACTATCTCTTCACCATCACAGGTGTCACACGTATAGTCTCTACGGAACCCTCTTATAATCAGCCGCCAACTTAATATTTTTTGACTGATTATTCTTAGGCGTTTCTACCCTCAATGTAACCGAACGTTTAAATTCCATCGGATTAAAGTAATAACATTCATCTGTCGTAGGACAATAAACACAATAGATATCGACTTCATCTTTATCTACCGGCTGCATATGAGTACCATTTTTATCAGCCCAACAAGAGCGAAAATGAACGGTTATGCTGCCCGTTTTATCAACAGACTTGTACTTAACTTGAATCCTTAAAAATTTTCTATCTTTATACGCCACTAAATCAAACGGCGCATGTTCAGTCATAGGATTCAATATAACGAATCCTTGCTCGAATAAATCGAGCTGAGCCTTCAAAACACCCAGGTCACCTTTCTGTTTAGTATGGTGCATGAAGTCTATTATGCCATACCAATAGATGGGTCAACCATCGGTTTCCTCGGGATTGCCATCAGCCCAAAATTAAAAATTTGGCTGTTAAGGTTTCCCCGATATAGTGCGATCCACTTTATGAGTTTTGTTTCCCCATAAAGGCTCCTAATAACAAACATCGAAATGTTTGTGCCTAAAGGCCGGTGCTCTATCCGGTTGAGCTACAGGCGCAATCAAAAATACAAGTTAAATGGTCGGGGCAGAGGGATTCGAACCCCCGACCCTCTGCTCCCAAAGCAGATGCGCTACCAGGCTGCGCTATGCCCCGACATGATACTCGTTTGTAATAACACGTTCCTTTATTGTGCTGCTTTGCGAACAGCCTGTTTCTATGATCGGCTCCTCGGTAACTGTTCCTGCCGTTACTCTACCTCCTGCATCCATGCAGTCGTACCTCAACAGGACGTGGGATGATACGCAGTACACCGTATCGCGTCAATTCCCAAACTTAAAATAAACTATACTAAAATAATCAATTAGTTACGCCGCCAAATCGTGCCTTGCGGTGTATCTTCCAGACTAATACCCTGAGTTGCGAGTTGATCCCGAATTTGATCGGCTTTTTCATAATTTTTATCCGCTTTTGCGGCAACACGCTCATCAATCAAATTTTGTATCGCAACTTCATCAAGATCGTCAGCGCTTGAATCAGATTTCGCTTGTAGAAATTTTTGTGGGTCATCTTGCAACAGACCTAAAACAGTCCCAAAATTTCTTAATGTTGACGCCAATCCAGTCGCCTCTTTTGACGATTTATCCGGGTTTTTATTTAAATCACGTGCCAGCTCATGCAATAAAGAAATGGCCTTGGGCGTATTGAAATCATCATCCATACACGCATTAAATTCCTCACCATATTTTTCAATGGGTTCGCCACCGGTTTCTTCATTTGCATCTCTTAATGCGGTATAGAGGCTATTCAGTGCTGACTTGGCTTCTTCCAGATTATCAATAGAATAATTCAAAGGACTACGATAATGGCTAGAAAGGATAAAGAAGCGAATCACTTCTGGCTGAAATTTTTGTAGCACTTCCCTGACAGTAAAGAAGTTACCCAATGATTTTGACATCTTTTCTTCATCAACCCTGACAAAACCATTATGCATCCAGATATTGGCAAACTCTTCACCCGTGGAACATACAGATTGAGCAATTTCATTTTCATGGTGTGGAAACTGTAAATCCTGACCACCGCCATGAATATCAAAATGATTGCCCAGACAATGCGTCGACATCGCCGAACACTCTATATGCCAACCGGGGCGTCCTTCTCCCCAGGGTGATGACCAACTCGGCTCGTCTGGTTTAGCGGCTTTCCATAAAACAAAATCCAACGGGTCATCTTTTTCTGTCTGAACCTCTACGCGCTCACCGGCACGTAAGTCTTCGGTGTTCTTACCTGACAAGCGACCATAATTTTCAAACGAACTCACATCAAAGTAAACATCGTTGTTGCTACCCACATAGGCGTGTTTTTTATCAATCAATGTCGAGATCATCTCGATGATCTGCGGCATGTGCAGGGTTGCTTTAGGTTCGTCGTCTGGCGACAACACCCCTAGCGCATCTGAGTCTTCATTCATTGCAACAATAAAACGCTCTGTTAATTCAGAAATCGTTTCATCATTTTCATTGGCACGAGCAATTATCTTATCGTCGATATCGGTGATATTGCGAACATACGACACATCGAGACCACTATGACGCAGATAACGCGCAACCATATCGAAAACCACCATGACGCGAGCATGACCAATATGACAAAAGTCATAAACGGTCATCCCGCAGACATACATACTGACCTTGCCCGGCTCGATCGGCGTAAAGACTTCTTTTTGCCCACTTAAACTGTTGTGAATTTTTAGCACGTTTATATTTTTAAAATATTTAATGATTGGTTGCTTCGGACTCCTCGGCTCAAGCTCCTGCTTCGCCTTATCTCCTGCACACCCATCAAGGGGGTACCGAGGTCCATGTAGATAATAGCCGCGCATCTTATCCGAAAGGAGGTTATGCGACAAAAGGAATTTGTCATTCATATCAATACGGGCATAATCAGAAAATTAAATTCAACTCTCAAAATATCAATACTGGAGATTAATCATGAAGGTTCAGCTGACAACGACACTCGGCCCAATAACACTGGAACTCAACTCGGAAAAAGCGCCGAAGACGGTCGAAAATTTTATAGCCTATGTTAAGAGTGGTCATTATGACGGCACTATTTTTCACCGGGTCATCAAAGATTTTATGATTCAATGCGGTGGCATGGATAAAGACATGAACTCAAAATCCACCAGAGACGAGATAGAAAATGAAGCCAACAATGGTCTGCCAAATGACTATGGCACTATATCTATGGCTCGCACATCTGCACCACACTCCGCATCTGCCCAATTTTTCATTAATACGAACGATAATACTTTCCTGAATTTTAAATCTGAGACTCAAGATGGTTGGGGTTATTGCGTCTTTGGTAAAGTCGTCGATGGCATTGAAGTCGTCACCAGTATCGAAGAAAAACCAACCACGACACGCAATGGGCATCAAGATGTTCCAGAAGAAACGGTTGAAATTGAAAAAGCAGTCGTACTTGAAGAGGAATAAGCACGGGTTTATATCGTTGATTAACTAATGACAACACTCTTTGTTTCAGATTTACATCTAAGTTATCGGCGACCGGAGAAACTTGCCTTATTCAAGCGATTGATGACTGGCCCTGCATTAAAGGCTGATGCGCTTTATATACTCGGTGATTTGTTTGATGACTTCTGGATTGGTTGTGATGATGACCATCCACCCAATCAGGAAGTCATGTCTATTTTACGTGAATACTCAGCCAACAGTGCTACGCAATTGTTCATCATGCGCGGTAATCGTGACTTTCATCTCAATCAAGAATTTGCTAACGCAACGGGCTGTATTTTGATCGAAGACCCAACTGAAATCATGCTTGATGATAAAAAGGTTTTGTTAATGCATGGCGACACCTTGTGTACCGATGATGTGAAGTACCAGAAATGGCGACGGTTTATTACCAACCCGATTATTAAATGGATTTATTTCATTATGCCGTTGTCATTGCGAACAAAAATTTCTCGTGACGTTCGCGGTTATGCCGCGGAAGCAGTACAAAAAAAAGCACCTGAAATAATTGATGTCACCGAAACAGCGGTATTAGATACGCTAAGACACTTCAACGTTGAAACATTGATCCATGGTCATACACACCGGCAAGCAAGACATGAAATCAAATTAAACAATGGTCAAGCGACGAGATTTGTTTTGGGTGAGTGGTTTGAACAAGACTGTGTCCTAGTCCATGATAAAAACGGTTTCAGCTTTGAACGCGTTGATGACTATATCAAGGAATACGAATTATCCCAGCGTGCCTGATAAGGTCATGATGCCTAATATGGCAAGCCATATAATCAGGGTTCTGTTAATCAATCCTTTAAGCTCATCTATCCAATAAGATTTTTCTTTGTCAGGTACGTCAATGTCTAGGTTATATTGCATGGCGCCTATCCCAGCATCGGTCAATACCTGATTATTAACCTCAAAAGAAAGATGCTCTGCTTTACTCCAGCCCGGCATGGCGTCAACCAGATGTCCAGCAAGGGCAAGCCCAAGTACCATCAACCTTGATGAGGGCCATTCGAGAATGTTTATTAAAATAGAGTTACTATCAGTCAGACCGCTTCTAACCTCGTTAAACTCTTCATCCATTTTATTAACCAGTCGATAAAGTAATGCGCCAATGGGGCCAAGGATTAAAAACCAGAAAATAACGGCAAAGGTACGTTTATGAGATTCGACCAAGGTAGATTTTATGATAGCTAATTCATTAGAATCATTTTCGCTGAGCAGTGATTCGTCGACTAAATTTTCTGCTAGTGAAGCAGCAGCGTCGACATCATTCTCCTCTACTGCAGTGATATATTCATCAAGACGGTTGTCGAGATCTTCTGGCGCGAGGCAATAAATCAGGACAAGCAGTGATATGATTACGTCAACAATCCAGGACCATGAGCTTGAAAGAGTCAACACAACAATAAGTCCAGATAAGGCAACTGATAATACAATCAATAAACCTAATACCCCATCCCAGAACTTATATTGCGCCAAGCGTTTCTCTAATCCGTAATATAATGAGATACACCAATTAAAATTACGAAAGCGTTCCAATCCGCCCAGAAAAAAATCCAGGCCTAGGGCAATTAGAATAACGATTAATGTCATAGTGTCAGTAAGGATAAGTAGTAGTTCTTGTCAAAAGCCGGACCAGGATCAGTTTTACGCCCCGGCGCAATATCACTATGTCCAACAATACGATCTTTTGTGATCTTGTTCCAGCGTTGGCATATCATATCCGTTACCTTTGCTAAAGTAGTGTATTGAATTTCACAATAAGCTTCTTCATCACAACCTTCAAGCTCTATACCAATAGCAAAGTCATTACATACCTCACGGCCATCAAAACATGATTCTCCGGCATGCCATGCACGCTTGGTAAAAGGAACGTATTGCGTTACCTCCCCTTTACGGTCGATTAGTAGATGCGAAGACACACGTAACTCATGTATTTCTGCAAAATAAGGATGTGCCTCAGGAATCAAGGTATTGGTAAATAACTGGTCGATAAAACCACCACCATATTCTTTGGGTGGCAAGCTTATGCCGTGAATCACCAAAAGACTGATATCTGATAGTTCTGCCCGCTCGTCACAATTGGGAGATTCAATAATACGTGCGCCAACTAACCATGCACCGTCCTCATCAATCTGATAATTCACTCTCTTCAATTTCAATACCTGTATTGGACTGTTAAGCTTACTTAACAAAATAACATAACCATGACGAATCTAAAGAGAGAATTTTAATGTGCCGATTAGCCGCTTATCTTGGTTCCGCGATATCACTGTCCGCATTTTTGCAGGAACATGAGCATAGCCTCATACAGCAATCATGGGCTCCAAAAGAAATGCAAGATGGCACATTGAATGCCGATGGCTATGGTGTTGCATGGCTGGCAGATAATCATATTCCCAGTAGTTATAAGAATGTCCTGCCTATCTGGTCTGATACAAATTTAAATAGTCTAGGCCGCTCGATTAGCAGTCAGTTATGGCTAGCAAATATCCGTGGCGCTACACCGGGTCAAGGGATTAGTGAGTCGAATACTCAACCGTTTATAAAAGATAATTTGATATTCACCCATAACGGTAGTCTGAAGCCATTTAATAATATTACTAAAGCACGTTTTTTAGATGTATTACCAAACACGATCAGTGCAGACATAACCGGTGATTCAGACTCACAGTATTTATTCGCTTTATTGCAACTGCACTTACAAAATCGTGATTCAATATCCAATGCTATAATTTCGATGATGAATGATTTAAAGTCGATATGTGGTGACTCGGTATCGGCTCTATTAAATATAGTCTTCAGTGACGGAGACTCATTGTATGCCTGTCGACATGCATTGAATGGTAATTGTCCAAGTCTTTATTATCTCTTTAAAGAAGATGATTTTTGGATAGCATCTGAACCACTCTCTCCAAACGATGCGTGGATAAGTTTTACTGAACATAGCCTTGTTCGTTTTAATCGTTCAGGAGTAATTGAAGATTACCGTCTATGAACAAATTGATTGCGACGTTTCGCTTATTACAAAACGAAGCTATTGAAATTGTCAGTGCCGTAGTTGAAGAGGATTACTATCAACAGTTTCATCCCGACTTAAGTCCTATTGGTTGGCACCTTGGGCATTGTGTTTACACCGAAAACTACTGGATTAAAGAACAGTTACTAGAGAAAGAAGCTGTCCATGATTCATTAAGATCACTCTACGTACCGGAGTTAAGCGTCAAGCAATCACGCGGCGCAGCATTACCAGAAAAAAACAAGATGCTTGCTTGGGCTAAAAAAACGCAAAAAGAAAACTGCGCCTTGCTCGATTTGGCAACGACTCAAAACACTGCCCATGAATTATTGAAGAATGATTATTTAATTCATTTTTTGATCCAGCACTATTCACAGCATATTGAAACTATGATGATGGTTCTGACTGAAAGTCAGATTCATCGGGAGCATCCTCAATTCACACCTTCCAATACTTTAGAACCTAACGATATACAAAAAAAATTTATTACTGTTGAATCCAACACCTACACTATTGGTCTTGAAGAAAACAATTTGCCTTATGATAACGAACAGCCAATGCATAGCGTAGAATTAGATAGCTTCAAAATAGCAAGCTTGCCGGTATCAAATGGTGCGTATTTGCATTTTATGAATTCGAATGCTTATTCTACAAAAGAAATTTGGTCCGACGCAGGATGGGCATGGTGTATTAACAACAAACAATCTCATCCGCATCATTGGCAAAGACATAAAAGTGGGGTTTGGTATGGTATTGATCATCAAGGTCCATTTTCATTAGCAGAAGAGCAAGCGGTTTATGGCTTAAACCACTATGAAGCTGAGGCCTATGCAAAATGGGCTGGAGGCAGGCTGCCCCATGAATACGAGTGGGAAGTGGCGGATAAAAATGTTCAATTAGAGCAAACCGGCACTGTCTGGGAATGGTGCAGCAATGCATTTCATCCCTATGATGGTTTTTCCCCCTACCCTTACGCAACTTATTCAGCGCCCTACTTTGATGGTCAACATTATCTATTAAAGGGTGGGAGTCGTTATACCAAAAAACATATTAAACGAGCCAGTTTTCGTAATTATTATCAGCCTGACAAGCGTCATATTTTTGCAGGTTGTCGATTGGTTTATGACTGATACATTTATGTCAGGGTCTAAAGTATGAATGATAACAATTTTCAAAAACGACTGGGCAGAGTCATGACTGTCTTAGGTTGGATCATCGTTCTTGTTATTTTATCAGTGTATTTTGCCCGATATCTCGACCAGCAAAATAATCCAAACAAAGACTTATCCTCTATGCAACGGGACGATTACAAACAAGTACAGTTACAGAGAAATCGCTACGGTCATTATGTTGCTAGCGGCATGATCAATAGCTCAGAAGTTGTATTTATACTTGATACCGGTGCAACTGACATCAGTATTCCTGAAAAGGTAGCTCAAAAATTAAGACTTAAAGCCGGAATAAAGATACCCGTTCAGACCGCTAATGGACAGATCGATGTTTATGCTACGACATTAGATCGTGTTAGCCTCGGCGAAATAGAATTACATAATATTAGTGCCAATATTAATCCCTATATGCAAGGCGAAGAGGTGCTTTTAGGCATGAGCTTTTTAAAACATCTCGACTTCTCTCAACAAGGCGACCAGTTGCTCATTCGACAATATTGATTGATAACGATTAAACTATCCTCCTTTCAATCAAAGTCTTAAGCAATTGAATGGAAACGATAGCAATAACATGAACTGGTTACTGGATAAGCTAAATACATTAAGCGGCATCATCTGGGGAGAGTACCTGCTCATCCCTCTATTGGCGTTCGTCGGGGTCTATCTGACGATTGGACTTCACGCCATGCCCTGGCGAAAAATACCCCTCGCATTTCAAACCCTGTGGCAAGGTAGAGAGGACTCATCTAAAAATAAAGGTGATATCAGTCCATTCCAAGCCTTAATGACAGCGCTATCTGCAACTGTTGGTACAGGTAATATTGCCGGTGTGGCCACTGCCATTTATTTCGGCGGTCCCGGCGCAATATTCTGGATGTGGGTCATTGCAATATTTGGTATGGCAACAAAATATGCCGAAGCGGTACTCGCTGTCAGTTATAGAGAAACTGATGCGCTTGGTAATTACGTTGGCGGCCCAATGTATTACATACGTAATGGTCTAGGTGACAACTGGCGCTGGATGGCTGCTTCATTTGCGTTTTTTGCCATGATTGCGGCATTTGGGATCGGTAACATGGTGCAATCCAATTCTGTAGCGGATGAGATTAATTCAAGCTTTAGTGTCCCTGCCTGGGTTACTGGCACTATTATGGCAGCATTAGCCGCCGTCGTAATTATCGGCGGCGTAAAACGTATCGCGCAGGTTGCTGCAAAACTGGTGCCTTTCATGGCAGCAATTTATATCATTGCTGCGTTAGCCATCATTCTCTTAAATTTAGAAAAATTACCTGCGGCATTTTTACTCATCATAGAAAGCGCTTTTACCGGCTCTGCGGCAAGTGGCGGTTTCCTCGGCGCATCAATCTGGATGGCAATACGCTGGGGTTTTGCCAGAGGCATTTTCTCTAACGAGTCAGGTCTTGGTAGTGCTCCAATTGCCCATGCTGCTGCACAAACGAATGACCCGGTTAAACAAGGCATGGTGGCGATGTTAGGCACCTTCATAGACACCCTCATCCTGTGTAGCCTGACCGCATTCGTCATCATCATTACCGGAGCATGGGAAAGCGGTCTGCAAGGTGCGCCAATGACATCACTCGCATTTTCAAGTGGTCTATATGGGTATGGCAATTATGTCGTTAGTTTTGGTCTGATCTTATTTGCCTTCACTACCATACTCGGTTGGAGTTATTACGGTGAACGCTGTGCAAGCTATCTGTTTGGCACAAAGATTATAATTTACTATCGAATACTATGGATTATAGCGATTTTCATCGGCGCTATTGTAGAGCTAAAACTAGTCTGGACTTTTGCAGATGTCCTCAATGGCTTGATGGCGTTACCCAATCTTGTCGCCTTACTGCTACTGAGCCCCATTGTCTTTAGCAAAACACGTCAATACTTTAATAAAAATTCAAAATGGTCATTAACCAGAAAGATATAAGCGCAAATGTTAAATCGGCATTAGCCGAGGATGTTGGTAGCGGAGATGTTACCGCAGACTTAATTCCTGAAGATGCTTTAGCTTCTGCAACATTAATCACGCGTGAACATGCTGTCATCGCCGGGTGCCAGTGGTTTAATGAAGTCTTTAATCAATTACCCCATACCACAACGATAAATTGGAATGTTGCAGATGGTGATGTCGTTGCACCAGGGCAAACACTATGCACTATCGAGGGTTCTGCACGTTCACTATTAACCGGTGAGCGTACTGCCATTAATTTTTTACAGACACTCTCTGCTACCGCGACTACAGTTGCCAGTTTTGTCGACATCATAAAAGATACCGAAACAAAAATTTTAGATACCCGAAAAACTATTCCTGGTTTACGACTTGCACAAAAATATGCTGTCACTTGTGGTGGTGGCACCAACCATCGTGTTGGACTCTATGATGCCATCCTGATTAAAGAAAACCATATCATGGCGGCGGGCAGCATTACGCAGGCTGTCAAACAAGCCAAAGAAAAAAACCTACCTGTAGAAGTAGAAGTTGAATCTTTAGCTGAACTTGAAGAAGCGTTAATGGCTGAAGCAGATCAAATATTATTGGATAACTTTGATCTGGCATTATTAGAAAAGGCGGTAAATATTAATCAAGGTCGCGCCAAACTCGAAGCTTCCGGGAATATAATTAAAGATGACCTATATGCGATTGCAAAAACTGGTGTGGACTACATTTCTATTGGCGCATTAACCAAACACATTCGTGCAATTGATTTTTCCATGCGCATCAATCTATAGATAGATGCGCATGGAAATGATTATTATCAGAGTTTGCTCTTAACTAATTCATATATCTCTTCTTTCAGGACATCCATATCAGTTAGTAACGTTTCCAATTTCTGACGACGGTCATCCGCAAACTCTTTGTCCTTAATGCCACCTATATTGATATATACATTCAAGGCGGCACTTCTAAGACCAGCGCAAGCTGCTAATACGGCGACACCCGCATCACTAATCACATTATTATTGCCCATGTCCGCAATTGGTTGGCTAAGATTAATCACTTCACGACAAAGCCGAGCGCATTCTAAAGGGACATCCGTTGCGGCTTTAAGTGCCGCTTGAATTTCTGTAGACCGTGCTGATTTTTCTTCATCCGTTTCTTTAGGCATCCCATAAGAGGCCATGACACGGTCAAAGACATCAACGTCATCTTTTATAGCGTCCGTTAATTGTGTTCTTAATGCCTCAGACTTTGCGAGGATTTGCTTACACTCTTCTTCGACATCTTCATGACCTTTTTTACCGATGGTAAAATTTGCCACCATACTAATAAGAGCAGCACCCATGGCACCAGAGACCGCCGCCGCACCACCACCACCTGGCGTTGAAGTCTTACTCGCCAAACCATCCAAGAATGCCTGAATCGTCATATCTCTAATCATAATCCCCCCCGGAATTTTTAAAAAGACGGCGATTATATGCCACATGCAGAAAAATCGGTAAATTTTAATAGGTTCATGATTTTATTGAACATTAATTATTTGAATTATTTTCGTGGCAACTTAAGCAATTACTTCGTTGTCGCATGATCCAGCATCGGTTACCTTATCCACTTTTTGAAGGGCCGTTCGGAGGGGAATGAGTCCGGTACTCGTGTATCTGATTGTTTACATGGGTATTACTTAATTTAGAACAATACTCAGAGGAATTAACCATAATGAAAAAATTGCTTTTTCAACTTGATACCGATGCCCATCCTGCCGTATTTGATACGGTCGTTGCTTATGATGGCGGTGCCGACCATGTCATTGGTTACGGTAACGTCACCCCTGACAACGTCACACCTCTGATTGAAGGTGCTATTTTTACCCGCGCACCAAAGGAAAAGAAAAATACCGCTTTATTCGTGGGCGGCAGCGACATGGCAGCAGGTGAAAAGTTATTTAAAGCCGTGCAAAGAAACTTTTTTGCTAACTTCCGCGTTTCAGTCATGCTGGATAGTAATGGTAGTAATACAACCGCTGCTGCGGGCGTTGCTAAATTATTAAGCAGCGGCGCTATAAAAGGTAAAAAAGCGGTCGTATTAGCCGGAACGGGGCCAGTAGGACAACGGGCAGCTATCATGCTTGCAAAAGAAGGTGCCAGTGAGGTTATTGTCAGTTCTCGGCAACTAAGCCGCTCCGCACAAGCTTGTGCCGACATAAAAAACAGTTTCGATGTTGACATTACACCTGCAGAGGCTGCTGATCATGACTCAAGAGGAAAGTTGATCGAAGGTGCAAATATCGTATTTGCCACTGGCGCGGCAGGCGTTGAGTTGCTCAAGTCTGAACATTGGGAAAACAATAGCACTATCGAATTAATGGCTGATGCAAACGCGACGCCACCGATAGGCATTGGCGGTACAGACATGATGGATAGAGGTCAGGATCGTCATGGAAAAATAATTTGGGGCGCAATAGGTTTTGGTACGTTAAAATTAGCATTGCATCGAGCATGTATTGAAAAGCTGTTCGAGAGTAATAACCAATTATTTGATGCTGAAGAAATTTTTAGTCTTGCTAAAACAATGGCATAGCCTAATATCAACTATTTTAGGCATAATAATAATAACTTATAAATGAGCACGAACTTGCAATATCACTCAATAGATAAAAACTCATGGATGAATAAGCTGACTATCCCCTTTCTCTTATTCTTTTTCTGTTCGGTTACCGTTTTTGCTGCGGATTATGAGGAAGGCAAGCAGGCCTATCTGAGCAAAAACTATGCACTTGCATTAGAGATACTCAAACCTCTGGCAGAGGCAGGTGATTCCCAGGCTCAAATCACCATGGGGCTTATGTATGATTACGGGCATGGCGTGGATAAAAGCCCGGCCGAATCTATAAAATGGTATCGCATGGCTGCAGAGCAAGGTGTGCCTCTGGTTCAGCATGATATTGGCGTAAAGTACTTTCAAGGACAGGGAGTAGAACAGAATTACCTGGAAGCTGCCAAATGGTGGGAACTATCGGCTAATTCTGGCATTGCTGATTCCCAATTTAATCTAGGTTTGATGCACTATCGTGGAATCGGTATCCCTAAGGATTATGTAAAGGCGGCAAAATTATTCGAGGCTGCCGCCGAACAAGGACATGGCAATGCGCAATATAGCCTCGCCGTGATGTACGCCTTTGGTCAAAGTAAAACAAAAGACTATGCTGCTGCCTTAAAATGGTTCAATAAGTCTGCAGAACAGGATGTTGCTCAAGCGCAGTTTAATCTTGGTGTATTCCATGAAAATGGATATGGTGTCGAAAAAAATATCATCAAAGCCAGGGAGTGGTACCAACTTGCTGCTGATCAAGGCTTGCAGGAAGCAAAGCAAAAACTACAGGCGCTTGGCAATAGCAAAACTACGGTGGCAACAAAATCTAAAAGCGTTGAATCGAGTCGTAAAGCAGAACCGACACATGAATCAACGCGTTCAGCAACAACAGCGGTGGAAACGCCAACCACCTCCGGGGGAGACTTAAATCTAAGCAATTGGCTAAAACAACAAGCTGCGGATAGTTACACGCTACAATTAGGCAGCGTTATTAATGAGAATGATATCGTTAACTATATAAAAAAATCCGGACTTGGTTCAAAAGCAGGCTTTATCGTGGTTAGTGTGAATGGTACAACTCGGTATACTGCTATATATGGACTTTATGAGAGCTATAAAAATGCAGAAATCGCCGTCAGCGAACTCCCTATGGCAATTCAAAGAACTAAACCATGGGTTCGAAACACGGGCATACTGCAAGGTCTATTGCAACAATAGTACAACGGGGATAAACAGTTATGGCCTCGTTTAAAGAAATTCTAAATTCAAACGAAGAAGAACTACTGCAACTCCTCTATAAATTTAATGTTTCTAGAGAAAGCGCCGAGGATAAAGCTGAAGCAATCGCCATAAAGCTAAAATTACGCGAGGCTCAATTAATCTGCGCCATTGGTTTCAATGAATCCACCAGAAATTTGCCTGAGATACCTCCAATTCTTGGCTTTGATAATTATGACGATTTATTGAATGCCCGAAACGAATTCTTCACTACAGATATCTATAAATTAGTGAGTCTGGATAATATTTTGTCTATCTATTCAGTCGTGAAAAATGACGTTGCAAATAAGCAGATCATAGAATATTTGTTGTCAAATCGCCTTATGTCCATTGAAAAACGAATTGATGAAACGGTAAACTCTCTGATTATAGATAAGTATAAGGAAGAAATGCGCGCCATTTATTCCGATGCGATTGTTGGTATTGATTTTGTAGAACAACGTCTGGAACTGGCAGACAGTGGATTTCGTGCCTTATTAAATGAAGTCTCATTAATTGTTGAAAATAAGATTATTCCTGTTGGTGAGCTATTTTTCAGAGACTCGATTTTGCCACAGGAAAAGAGAAAATTGCTTAATAAAGGGTTAATTCCAAGGCCCTTAATCGAAACTCGTCTCGAAGATCCAAATATTTCGGATGTTGAGAAAAAGATCCTTTATGATTACATCAATCTACATCGTGAGAATTAATTAAACGAGCATGACCAGTTTTACAGAATTATTAACCGCTTCAGATGATGAACTCGTCAGAATATTTTATAAGACCAGCACTGGTGATGAAAAAGATTTCATCAAGCGTATTAATATTGTCGCCGCACAACTCGACCTCAATCATTCACAACTTGTATGTGCATTGGGTTTTAATAAACACATTCGTGAGTTAACTGATATCCAACAACAACTTGGGTTTCGTTCTTATAAGCTACTGATCTACCGGCAAAACGAACTGTTTACCACTGATACTTATACACAGTTACCGATTGATAATATTCTGGATATCTACTCTGAGAGACTTGAAGACCAAGAAGTCCTAAATACCCTTCGAGAATTATTACGCCCACGTCTTGAGCATATAGAAAAACAAATTGAAAAAACTGACGACCCGGGCCATATCATCAGCTACAAAATGGAAATACATTCGATATACACCGCCGGTATTGCGGACAAGGCCTTTGCTGATGACCGTCTCAAAAAAGATATCGGAAAATATCGATTAATGGCAAATGAGGCGAATGTAATTATCGAAGCCGGATATCACCCACCCAGTAATTTATTTTTTATGGATACGCTCTCGCCGGAAGAACGAAGAGACTTAATCGAGGGCGGGCATATAAACAAAGATATGATCAAAAATCGCCTTCAAAATGCAAAAACTAGTGAAGAAGAACGAGAAATTTTGGAAGAATACATCTAAAAACTTCTCTCAATCGAAATTCAGGAGATTTTCCTGTGTTTTTCATTAGTATCTCTCTTTTATTAAAGTAGTTAGACCGATATTCTTGCCCTCCAATATATGAAGATCTGATATAACTATAATAACTGAGGGTACACCGATCATGACTGCTAGTCGTAATATCGCAGCCGTTACAATATCACTGCTTGTGTTATCAGTATCACAAGTCGTATTAGCTGAAGAGAATATTCAAGAAAAAGGAGCTGTTGAGGTCATCGGGATCACGCCCGTTCTTGGCGTTGGTTTACCGAAAGAAAAAATTCCTTACAATGTCCAAACAGCCACGGCAGAAGATCTCGCATCAAGTACCAGTCTGGACATTACTGACTTTATGAATCGTAATTTTGGTAGCTTGATCATTAACGATGCGCAAAACAACCCTTTACAACCCGATGTTCAGTACCGCGGTTTCTCAGCTTCACCTCTACTTGGCTTACCCCAAGGCCTAGCTGTATATCAAAATGGTGTTCGAGTTAATGAAGTTTTTGGCGACACAGTCAACTGGGATCTCATACCGGAATCTTCCATTGCTAACTTGAACCTTGTTGGGGGTAGCAATCCGGTATTTGGCCTAAACACCTTGGGCGGTGCTATCAGTTTAGAGACAAAAAATGGTTTCACTCACTCTGGACACAACTTCGAAGTTTATGGTGGTTCTTTCGATCGCTTTGTTATGACGGCTGAAAGTGGCGGCAACAATGGTACTTTCGGTTACTACGGTACAGTGCAATATTTTGACGAAGAAGGCTGGCGCGATGCATCCCCATCAGATTCATTAAATATCTTTACAGCTTTGAGTTATCGTGACGGGACAACAACGTCATTGGACTTGAATTTCAATTACGGTGACACTGATTTAATCGGTAATGGTGCTATTCCTATAGAACTGGCCGAACAAGACAGAGAGGCTGTCTTCACATCTCCAGATCAAACCAAAAATGAAATGGTTTTTGTTCAGGCCCAGGGCGGACACTGGTTAAACGATTTAACCCAAGTTACCGGTAATGCCTTTTATCGACGCAATGAGACGGATACCTTTAATGGTGATGGTACCGAGTTTGAAGAATGTACTATTGATGGCACTGAAGTTCTGATAGAAGTTGATGAAGATGATCTAGAGGATAATAATATTGACTGTGAAGCAGGAACAACAACTATTGCATTAAACGGTGCCGGCGTTGATTTTGAAATCGTTGAAGATCAATTTGGCAACAATGTTGACGAAAATAATACACAACTTGGTGGACTGGACATTGATGCATTAAACGGACTAAACAACCGTAGTGAACGTGAGCAGGAGAGTTATGGTGGTACCTTACAGACTGTTTATTTGGGTAATCTGTTTGGTAGAAATAACCAGTTTATTGTAGGCACAAGCTACACCCATGGCGAAGTTGTCTTTGACTCCAGTCAGGAACTAGCTTCTTTGACTGCAGCTAGAAGTACTGTTGGTACCAACATTTTCGTCCCAGAGGAAGGTACGGCTATCGATTCGGAATCCTTCACGGTTTCTTTCTTTTTTACTGACACGATTTCAGCAACTGACAAACTTGACCTGACCTTCTCTGGCAGGATAGATCATACCGATATCGAGCTTACCGATGGTGGCGGTCGTGGCTTAACTAATGCGCAGCCCGCTCTTACAGGCGAACATGAATATAATCGTTTCAACCCCGCTTTTGGATTTACTTATGCGCACCAACCGGGGCTAACCAGCTATTTTAGCTACAGCGAATCATCTCGAGCGCCGACAGCCGTAGAGTTAGCCTGTGCCGAACCAACTGCGCCGTGTAGCTTACCAAATGGCTTCCTCGCCGATCCTCCTCTGGATCAGGTTGTTGCGGAAAGCTTCGAAGCTGGCTTCCGCGGTAACTTAGCTGACTTAGGTGTATTAAATAATATAGCCTGGAACCTTGGTGGTTTCATTACTACCAATAAAGATGACATTATTTTCCAAAACACAGGCGGAGTTTCCGGTAATGAAGGCTTTTTCGATAACATTGGGGATACCGAAAGACTGGGTATGGAATTGGGCCTAAATGGTGATCTGCAAAAACTAAACTGGTTCCTTAACTACAGTTATATCCAAGCAACTTTCAAAGATGCATTTCAAGCCAGCAGTGCCAATAACTCATTTAAAGATGCCAATGACCTCATACAAGTTGAAGACGGTGATTTTATCCCCGGTATTCCAGAACATACCTTGAAGTTAGGCGGGGATTATGCCGTTACGAATAAGTTTTCTATTGGCGGTGACATGCAATATAACTCGGGAGTCTTTCTACGAGGCGATGAATCAAATCAAGTTGGCAGTCTAGACAGTTACGCCACAGTGAATATAAGAGCAAATTATGACATTAATAAAATGTTCTCAATATTCGCTCGTGTTAACAATCTGTTTGATAAAGATTATGAAAGCTTTGGATTACTAGGTGAACCGGATGAAGTTCCTGGCTTTGGTGGCTTTACTGACAATCGTTTTGTAGGAGTTGGCGCACCCATCAGCGGCTTTGTTGGTGTCAAAGCAAATTTTTAGAAATTTAAGTTTACTTTAGTCCCTCTTGAGGCGAATTCTGTTTACAGAATTCGCCTTTTTTATTGTAAGATATAAAGCCAGACAAAAAACTAACAAACAAAACATCTGCATAACCCAGTATCAGACAAGCTTTTCAATTTGGTAAATTTCATACTGATATACCTATTAGCATATAGAACTAAACATTAATAAACATGAGTAATTTATACGAGCTTTTTGAGAAACGTTTTCCTGCTGAGTTAACATCTGATTTCATAAAGACAAAGGATGGCAAGGTATACAGTTATCAAGACTTAAATGATCGCACAACACAAATTGCAAGCTTCCTCCTAAGTCGTAAACTTAAAAAAGGCGACAGAATCGTTTTTCAGGTCAACAAGTCGCCTGAGGCATTATTTTTATATCTTGCCTGTCTTAAACTTGGCGTGATATCCGTACCTTTAAATACAACGTACACAGCTTCTGAGCTGTCCTATTTTTTAGATGACATTGAACCAGCTCTAGTAGTATGTGACACGGCATCACCCATCATTAAAGAAAATCTATTATCAAATAGTAACAACATACCTTTATTAACTCTCGATGCATTTGGAAACGGCTCGTTAATTGAGAGTTTAAATGACGATGAGTATCACCAAGTAAATTCAAATATTAATGATGATGATATTGCTTGCATACTTTATACAAGTGGTACGACAGGTAAACCCAAGGGCGCAATGATTACCCATGGCAACTTATCTTCAAATGCGTTGACTCTCCAACAAAGCTGGGGCTTTAATAAAGATGATATCTTATTGCACGCTTTACCAATATTTCATGTGCATGGTCTTTTCGTAGCCCTCAACTGCGCGCTACTGAGTGGTGCGAAGATGATTTTCTTACCCGAATTTAAAGCTGATAACATTATTAAGTATTTACCTGAAGCTACTGTGTTAATGGGTGTACCCACATTTTATACGCGTCTGTTGTCTCATCCTGAGTTCAATAAAGAATCTATAAAAAATATACGGTTATTTATTTCAGGTTCTGCCCCATTGCTGAAAGAAGTGTCTGATGAATTTTATACAAAGACAGGGTATAGAATATTAGAGCGCTATGGTATGACAGAAACTGTAATGATTGCATCTAATCCATTAAATGAAGAACGCATACCCGGAACTGTTGGGCTAGCTCTACCCAATATTACGGTAAGAATTACTACTGAGGATGACAAAACTCTAGAAGCCGGATCAACGGGAAATATCCAGGTGGCAGGACCCAATGTATTTAAAGGGTATTGGAGAAACCCTGAAAAGTCGCAAGAAGAATTTACTGACGATGGCTTTTTTAAAACAGGTGACGTCGGTTTTCTAGATGCAAACGGCTATTTAACAATAGTGGGCCGTTCAAAAGATCTAATAATCTCTGGCGGTTATAATGTTTATCCAAAAGAAATAGAAAACATTATGAATTCCTTGGATGGTATTGATGAGTCAGCGGTGATTGGTGTACCACACCCAGATTTTGGAGAAGGTGTTATTGCTGTTGTTGTAAAGGAAAAGGAAAAGGAAAAGAATAATAAAATCGATGAATTGAAATTAATAGGCCTTCTAAAGCAAGAGTTAGCCACTTATAAAGTACCCAAAAGGATTTTTGCGATTAACGAATTACCACTCAACGTGATGGGCAAGGTGCAAAAAAATACGCTACGAGAAACATATAACAATCTGTTTGATACATAGCCTAGAAGTAATTAGCAAAAATATGCTATGACAGGATTATTTGAATCCTTTTAATGCGTGAGCAATTTCATCAAGAATTGCGACATCATCAATTGTCCCCGGAATATTATATGCTTCACCATCAGCAATATTTTTCATAGTACCGCGTAAAATTTTCCCAGAACGCGTTTTAGGCAACCTCTTCAGGACAACAACTTTCTTAAATGCTGCAACAGGGCCAATATCATTTCGAACACGTGCAATAAGATCTTTTATTATGCTGTCATGATCTGTCTGCACGCCACTATTTAAAACAACCAAGCCCATTGGTAGTTGGCCTTTCAACTCGTCATGTACTCCTATCACAGCACATTCAGCAACGTCCGGATGGGCAGCCAGAACTTCTTCCATCCCTCCCGTTGATAAACGATGCCCGGCAACATTAATCACATCACCCAATCGACTCATTACCCAGACATCACCATCTTCATCTATATAACCCGCGTCCCAGGTGATGTAATAACCATCGTAAACGGAAAGATAGGCATCAATATAGGCTTGATCGTTTTTCCAGAGTGTCTGTAGACAGCCTGGCGGCAATGGTAACTTCAATGCCATTTTTCCCATTTCACCTGCGGGCAATGGATTTGCTTGTTCATCGAGCACTTGTAAGTTATAGCCGGGCACTGGTCTTGAAGTAGAGCCATGTTTTACTGGAAACTGTTCAAGTCCCATGCAATTAGCAGTGATTGCCCAACCCGTTTCTGTTTGCCACCAATGGTCAATTACCGGAATATTTAATTTAGCCTCAGCCCATTCTATGGTTGCAGGGTCACAACGTTCACCGGCAAGGAAAAGCGCTGCTAATGAAGATAAATCATAGTCCTTAACAAAATCACCACCAGGGTCATTCCCTTTAATTGCTCTGAAGGCAGTTGGTGCAGTGAACAGTACGTTTACTTTATGTTGTTCAATAACGCGCCAGAAAGCACCCGCATCAGGCGTTCCTACAGGCTTACCTTCATAGAGAATGGTAGTACAACCGCTCAATAGAGGGGCATAGACTATATACGAATGCCCCACCACCCAACCAACATCCGACGCAGACCAAAAGACATCATCAGGGTTTATATTGTAGATATTCTTCATCGACCAATGAAGAGCTACGGCATGGCCACCGTTATCACGCACGACGCCTTTTGGATTACCCGTCGTTCCCGAGGTATAAAGAATATATAAAGGGTCTGTCGCATTTACTGAAACACAATCTACTGCTTCAGCACTTGCACTAGCAACTTGCCAATCAACATCTCGTCCTTCAATTAAGTCTGCTTTACATTGTGGGCGTTGCAAAATAACACAGGCTTCCGGTTTATGACTTGCTGTTGTAATAGCGGCATCAAGTAATGGTTTATACTCGATGATACGATTCACTTCGATGCCACAAGATGCAGACACAATCACTTTCGGTTGCGCATCATTAATTCGTGTAGCCAGTTCATTCGATGCAAAGCCACCAAACACAACCGAGTGAACAGCGCCCAGTCGGGCACAAGCCAGCATAGCAATCACGGCTTCAGGAACCATCGGCATATAAATAATTACCGTATCGCCTTTATTAACACCCTGCTCTCTTAGTACCCCTGAAAATCTTGCCGTTAGATCACGTAGCTCTCTATAGCTAAACCGCTTTATCGTATCTGTTACCGGACTGTCATAAATAAGTGCGATTTGGTCAGCATGTCCGTTTTCAACATGTCTATCTAACGCATTAAAACAAGTGTTTAGCTTTCCGTCTGGAAACCATTTGTAGAATGGGGGATCTTGATCATCAAGTACTTTTGTAAAGGCCTGATCCCAATCAATACCCTTTGCTGCATCAGACCAATACGCGTCAGGCGTATCTAGTGAACGTTTGTAGGCTTTTAGATATTCAGACATGAGCTAGCATCACTATTTTTTATAATCATAATCAAACTAATTCATTTTAGGCTGTGAAACAATCAATCTTTACTTCAAGCGGATTCAGTACTTTCAGGAATAGCTTGAGCATCAACACCGGCAATATATAACCAAGTATCAATAACGGTATCAGGATTTAGAGAGATGCTTTCAATGCCTTCATCTAATAACCATTTTGCAAGATCAGGATGATCAGAAGGCCCTTGGCCACAAATGCCAATATACTTCCCGGCCTTTTTGCATGCTTTGATAGCACGAGTTAGCATAAACTTAACGGCTTCATCACGCTCATCGAATAAATCTGAAACCAAACCTGAGTCTCGATCAAGTGCTAAGGTTAACTGCGTCATATCATTAGAACCAATCGAGAAACCATCAAAATATTCGAGGAACTGATCGGCCAAGATCGCATTACTCGGCACTTCACACATCATAATCAACTTTAAGCCTTCCTTCCCTCTTTCTAGCCCATACTTTGCTAATAATTCAACGACTTTCGACGCCTGCCCTACCGTACGTACGAAGGGAACCATAACCCAGACATTGGCCAACCCCATCTCTTCTCGCACATAACGTAAAGCACGACATTCCAGTTCAAAACAAGCTTCAAAGTCATCTGACAAATAACGTGATGTCCCCCGGTAACCAATCATGGGGTTTTCTTCTACCGGCTCATATCGCTCGCCGCCAAGTAAATTGGCGTACTCATTAGATTTGAAATCGGACAAACGTACGATGACTGGATTAGGCGCGAATGCAGCACCTAAAGTTGATATACCTTCAGCCAGATTCTGCACATAAAAATCGACTGGACTCGCATATGCTCTGATACGTTCATCTATAGACGCTTTTATCGCTGCTTCTTGCTCATCATATTCTAGTAGCGCACGAGGATGGATGCCGATTTTGTTATTAATAATAAATTCTAAGCGTGCCAGGCCAACACCGGCATTAGGAATCGATGCAAATGACATCGCCTTGCCTGGGTTACCCACATTCATCATTATTTTTAAAGGTGCTGGCGGCATGTTATCTAACTCTGCCCGGTTCACTCGAAAGTCACATAGACCTTCATAAACATGTCCGGTCTCGCCTTCTGAACAAACAACAGTGACAGCGTCATCATAATTAATCTTCTTAGTCGCATCACCACAGCCAACGACAGCAGGCACACCAAGCTCACGTGCAATAATGGCGGCATGACAGGTACGGCCACCTCGATTTGTTACTATCGCCGATGCACGCTTCATTATCGGTTCCCAATCGGGATCGGTCATTTCAGTTACCAGAACATCGCCTTCTTTAAGATCGTCCATATCTTCAAGATTTTCGATAACTTTTGCTTTACCTGCACCTATTTTTTGACCTATTGCCGCACCACTGATCAGCAACTTACCTTGTTCATTTAACTGGTAGCGCTCTATTACATTTGTATTCTCACGGCTTTGCACTGTCTCAGGTCGCGCCTGAACTATGTAGACTTTTCCATTTTCTCCATCTAAAGCCCATTCTATATCCATTGCACGATCATAATGCTTTTCTATGATGACAGCCTGCCGGGCAAGTTCTTCTAGCTGTTCATCATTTAGACAAAATAACGAGGATTCTTTAGCTGAAACATTTACTATTTTCACCAATTCATCTCTATCAGGGTCATCGTTATAGATCATTTTTATTGCCTTGCTACCGACACTACGACTTAACACTGATGGCTTGCCCTCGGCTAAAGATTTTTTATAGACATAATATTCATCTGGATTTACCGCGCCTTGTACGACGGTTTCACCTAAGCCATAACTACCCGTAATAAATACCGCGTCATCAAAACCGGATTCCGTGTCCAGGGTAAACATAACGCCACTCACGCCAAGATCACTGCGTACCATGCGTTGTAGACCTGCTGATAAAGCGACTTCTTCATGAGCAAAGTTTTGATGCACGCGATAAGCAATGGCGCGATCATTATATAAAGATGAAAAAACCTCTTTAACCTTTAGTAGTACGTCGTCGATACCACGCACATTGAGAAATGTCTCTTGTTGGCCTGCGAATGAAGCATCGGGCAAATCCTCAGCAGTTGCTGATGACCGTACAGCGATAGAGCACTCTTTATCTCCACTACTCATTTCCTGATAAGCATCAATCATCGATTGTTGTAGCTCAGCTTGGAACGGCGCTTCGATTATCCATTGTCGAATTTCTTTTCCCGCTGACGTCAACTGTTTCACATCATCAACATTTAAACCTTTCAGTCTGGCTTCTATGCGTTCACGTAATTGATTATGATCAAGAAAATCCCAAAAGGCCTTGGCAGTTGTTGCATAGCCACCCGGCACACTGACGCCAGCACCGGATAGATTGCTGATCATTTCACCTAGTGATGCATTTTTACCACCAACGAGTCCCACATCTCCCATGCCTAAGTCTTGTAATGGCATGATGTAGTCATTAGAAATCTGTTTAGTCATAGCTCTTATTACTCAATAAACCTTTAAGATTAAATTTTTATCTAGTTATTCTTTAGTAACTCTTTTTCCTTTACTAAATTTACTGCAATTTCCTCGATAGACATAGCCGTCGAATCAAGAATAAATAGACCTGCTTTTTCCATCATTATTTCTGCATGCTTAACTTCATGCCGACATTTCTTTAATGTTGCATAAACTGTATTCGGGCGACGCTGTTGGCGAATAGCGCTGAGTTGATCGGCGCGAATAGTCAAACCAACGATCTTATCTATGTATGGTAGTAAAAAACCAGGTAACTTATCATTATCAAGATCGTCGTCAGTCAACGGATAATTAGCTGCCTTGATCGAGAAATGCATTGCTAAATATAAACAAGTTGGTGTTTTTGCCGAACGTGATACGCCGACCAGGATGACCTCAGCCTTATCAAATAGATTCGTCCTGATACCATCATCATTTTTAAGCGTGAAATCGATCGCATCCATTTGCTTTTTATAATCTTCATCACCAAATTCTTCATGTGGCTTACCGATAGTGTGAGATGATTTAACCTGTAAACTCTTTTCAAGCGGTTCAATGAATGCATTAAACAAGCTTATGACACATGCATCGGTAGCAGATATAAACTGTTGAATCTCATCGTTGACCAATGTGCTGAAGACAATCGGTTGAACACCACTAGCTTCGTATTCCCTTTGTATTTGGCCGGCAACAAAATGAGCTTCCATTTCAGTGATGACGAATGCGAAGGTTCTATCTGAAAACTCAATACCATCAAACTGTGAGAGTAAACTTTGGCCAAGTGATTCAGCCGTTTTTCCTGTCCGATCAGAAACATAAAAAACAGAACGTTTGTTTTGCTTATTATTCATTTTTTAATTTATAACAAATAAACCAGCTCAGAAAAACAAAAGCCATCAGGGTTCAACATTCCTGATGGCTTAAACTGCATAACTCTGATTATTGATCGATTGTCACCCAAAGACTGACATAATCATTATTTACGCTTACTAATCGGTACAAATACTTGATCATGTGGACCAACATAATTGGCGCTAGGTCGAATAATCTTCCCGTCCTCACGTTGCTCAATGACATGCGCTGCCCAACCCGATGTACGAGCAATAACAAATAATGGCGTAAACATGGCTGTGGGAACATTCATCAATGAATAAGATACCGCTGAATACCAATCAAGATTAGGAAACATTTTCTTCTCTGCCCACATCACCTTTTCTAGTCGTTCAGCAACTTTATACATCTTCAGGTTTTTAGCTTGCGTACCCAGTCGTTTAGCGACATCTCTGATCATCTTATTGCGTGGGTCACCGGTAGTATAAACTGGATGTCCAAAGCCAATTACAATCTCTTTACGCGCCATACGTTCTTTTATATCAGCCTCCGCTTCATCGGGATTTGCGTAACGTGACTGTATATCAAAAGCAACTTCATTCGCGCCACCATGCTTCGGCCCACGTAAAGCACCAATTGCACCAGTGATACTGGAAAACATATCTGATCCCGTACCAGCAATAACACGTCCGGTGAATGTTGAAGCATTATATTCATGTTCAGCATAAAGGTTTAATGACGTGTGCATCGCACGAACCCATGAGGCTGAAGGTTTCTTACCGTGTAAGAGATGCAAGAAATGACCACCAATAGAATCATCATCTGTCTCAACTTCAATACGTGTACCGTTAACGGCAAAATGATACCAATAGAGCAACATCGAACCAAAACTCGCCATCAATTTATCCGCGATATCTCTTGCACCCGCTGAATTGTGATCTTCTTTTTCAGGCATTACTGCACCCAATACAGAACAACCTGTTCTTAACACGTCCATCGGATGTGCTGAAGGTGATAACTGCTCCAGAGAATTCTTCACTGCGATTGGTAAACTACGTAATGATTGCAATTTAGTTTTATAAGCACCGAGCTCGGATGTCGTTGGCAATTTGCCATGCACCAGGAGATAGGCGATTTCTTCAAACTCACAGGTATCAGCAATATCAAGAATATCGTAACCACGATAATGGAGATCATTACCTGTTAAGCCAACGGTGCATAAGGCTGTATTCCCTGCAGCAGTGCCGCTTAAAGCAACGGACTTTTTAGGTTTTGGTTTTTGTATTGTTTTCTGAGTCATGGATTTTCTCCTAAAAATAATTCATCCAGTTTTTGTTCGTAATCGTGATAGGCCAGATAGTCATAGAGATCTGCCCGACTTTGCATCAGGTCTACTACATTTTTCTGTGTACCTTCTTCGCGTATGCTTGAATACACTTTTAATGCTGCTGCATTCATTGCACGAAATGCCGACAACGGATACAGAGCCAAACTGACATTTACCGAGGCCAGTTCTTCCGTTGTGAATAAAGGTGTTGATCCAAATTCGGTTATATTAGCTAGTACTGGAACACCTACAGCATCGACAAATTTTTGATACATACTGAGATCCGTCATCGCCTCGGGAAAGATCATATCCGCACCCGCTTCAACACAGGCACAGGCACGATCAATGGTTGCGTCCAGACCCTCTACTGATAAAGCATCCGTTCTCGCCATGATAACGAACTCAGGATCTGTCTTGGCATCAACAGCGGCCTTAATTCGATCTACCATCTCATCTTTTGTAACAATCGCTTTATTAGGCCGATGACCACAACGCTTTTGTTGAACTTGATCTTCAATATGCACTGCTGCAGCACCGGCCTTGATCATTGAACGAATCGTTCTTGCAATATTGAATGCACCGCCCCAGCCAGTATCAATATCAACTAACACCGGTAACTCGGTCACATCGGTAATACGACGAAGATCAATTAAAACATCTTCCAAGCTAGTAATACCCAAATCAGGTATACCACACGACCCTGCAGCGACACCCCCTCCGGAAATATATAAGGCTCGATAACCAGTAGCGCCAGCTAAACGTGCATGATAAGCATTTATAGCTCCGACAACCTGCAATGGCTTTTCTTCTTCAACAGCAAGCCGAAACCGCGCCCCTGCTGATACCAATTTATTACTCATTAGAAGTTATTTCCTGTTTGATTAATCTGTTATGGCTAGGTGTTCATCAAGCATTTTTTCAACATTTATGCGTGAACTACGGATATGTCTCGACATTAAAAACTGTGCTAATTCACCATCATGCTGACGTATAGCATCGACAATTTGTCCGTGCTCTACGAATGCTCGTGGAACACGTTTACTCACCATGCCGAACTGATATCGATAAAGACGGATCAAATGATAAAGGTCATTGGAAAACATATCGATTAAATGCGAGTTTTTACTGCCCTTAATTATCCGAAAATGAAAGTCCATATCACCTTCTTTTTGATAGTAGCTCTGATCTTGTTTGATTTGTTGCTGGTGTTTTTCGAGCAGAACATCGAGTTCGTTAATATCCTTATCACTCATATTTTCTGCAGCCTGTCTTGCTGCTAAGCCTTCCAGTGACTCGCGAATAAAGTAAATCTCAACCAGATGTTGTCGCGTTAATGTAACAACACGCGCTCCCACATTTGGTTTTCGCTCGATTAAATTACACGCCTCAAGGCGACTTAGAGCCTCACGCAATGGCCCGCGGCTGATACCAAATTCATTTGCTAAAGCTGGCTCACTAATTTTTGACCCAGCGGGTATAATCCCTTCTACGATTGCATTTTGTAATTTACTACAGACTGTATCTGCTATTGTTGAAGCAATGACTGGTTGATTTTCAAGCGGTTCGGACACGAATATTCAGTCTCATATTGTTGACAATTTGGCTATAAAAAGTAACTTTGACTATCTAATTTAACATTTCATATCATAATTGTCGACAATATAGTGCTGAGTATCATTGATTTTTTAAAATAAAATAATCATTGAAAGGCCCATGACAATACCAGACCACAATAAAATCACAGTGCAATAACCCATAATATCCTTGATGCCTAATCCCGCTATCCCCAACAGCGGTAGCGCCCAAAATGGTTGAACCATATTGGTCCAGGCATCGCCAAAAGCGACGGCCATCGCTGCCTGGTTTAGGGGAACACCGAGTGATTGCGCGGCAGGGATGACAATTGGAGCTTGAATCGCCCATTGACCACCACCAGAAGGAACAAAGAAATTCACTATACCCGCACTAAGAAAGGTGAATAAGGTGAATGTATCCACTGTAGAGATACTAATAAACCATTCACTAATTGAAACGGCCAGTCCTGAACTCACCATCATTCCCATAATTCCGGCATAGAGAGGAAACTGCAACACTATTCCTGTTGTGCTCCTGATCGCCTCATTCAGAGCCCGTAAATAATTTGCCGGGGTCTTTTGTAATAACAGCCCTACCATCAGGAAAATCATATTAAGACTATTGAGACCGAGTTTACCCCCATCCATGAAATAACCCGTTAGATAATAGAGTCCCATGCCACTCAGTAATAAAGAAATCAGCATACTATTTTCAAGCTTTTCAGCAGGCGTCATATCACTCGCTGGCGAAGGCGCTTCTACTTCTTCATCTCTTAACTCTGGCGGTATTTCTTTTACTTGATCCGCTGCCGGCATCATCAAGCGATAAACGATTGGGACAGTCAATATTAATAATGCACAAATCGTCAGTACCTCTAAACTAAATATAGTCTCACCCACTGGAATCGATCGCCCACCTAATAGTTCACCCAGCCTATCACCATCGGCAACCGCGACCTTCAATGGAATAGTGCCAGAAAGACCCGCATGCCAAATCAACATGCCTGAATAAGCCGCCGCAACCAGTAATGGATAATGTACACCTTTTACTCTTTGAGCAATTTCTCTTGCAAAGAGACCACTAGCAATTAAACCAAAACCCCAATTAATCCAACCAGAGAGTAATGCTATAACCGTCATTAATATTATTGCCTGGCCTGGCGTCCTGGCGACCCCGCTGATTAAATGTAAAATACGTTTTACAAGTGGTGTTTTCGCCAGTACATAACCGGTTACCAATGTCAGCAACGCTTGCATAGAAAAGGTTAATAAATTCCAGATTCCATCACCCCAAAAATCAATCATCTGATTGACCGATCTATCTTCGACAACAACACCACTAATTAACACAACGAATGTAAGAATTATTGCGAACAAAAATGCATCTGGTAACCAGCGCTGCATGATGCGGGTAAAGAAATTTGCTAATGATTGAATCAAGCCATGCCCCTTTGTTAATTGGAGATTTATTATGTAGCGCGATTATATAACGATATGGATACAGCTAAAGCTATTGTGAACTGATTGGAAATCTCAAAACGATTCTTCTCTTCAAAAGAAGTAATCTAAGCTGTTGTATGCTAATCGGAAAGCTCAAGCTTCCGCACTTGGTCGTGCCGAAACCTCTTCATACCATTTTTTTGTTTTGTTATTCTCATCTGGGATATGAATGTCGGACCACGCGGCAAATCCAATTGCACAAATAGCCGTAATATCAACCATAGTAAATTGATCACCGGCAAGGTAGGGCCCTTCTCCTAGATATTCTTCTAACCACCAAAAGAAACGATCTAGTGTCTGAGTGCCACGTTCAATCAAACCAGGAATAGCGGGGATCTCATCTTTACCACCTCCTGGAATGCTACGTCTTAAAAACTGTTCATGCTGATTTCGAAATACTTCAGATGAAGAGATCATGCCATCAAATTCCATCTTACGTTGACGCATGGTGACGATCGCCTTCTCTCTTAGATCCCGGCCAAGTAATGCAGGCTCCGGTTGAACTTCTTCAAAATAACGACAGACAGCCATTGCTTCATCAATACGCGTACCATCATCAAGTTCAAGGACTGGTAATAAGCCTCGTGGATTGATAGCCAAGAATTCATCTTGAAGGTTTTCACCACCAAGAATATCGATTTCTATTTTTTCTATCTCAATACCTTTCTCAGCCAAAAACATACGTGCACGCCGTGGATTGGGCGCAACCTGACAGTCATATAACTTCATCGATTTCCTCCAATAACTTTACCGTTGTTAACCTCTTTGCGTTAACTAGATGCCAGAACATGGTTCTTTGTTATTTGAACTATTTTTTTCAAGACTACTCTGTTGGGACTTCACTTACGTCTTCCATCAGTACTTCGGTTAAATCGAGTTTCCAGACACCATCCATAAGCACCCAATGATCAATTTCTTTTTCAAGAATAGGAACAGGATTAAACACATCACTGGCCTTGGTCCATGCATGCACACGTGCCTTGTCACCGTTTATGTCAATCGCGGTCACGCCACCATCAACAATATCAACTTGGGCTGACTTCATAACGCCCTCCCATTCTTCAACGTACTTTTCTTTAGTACGACCGTCTCTCATATTCTCTGTAACCATATCGTATGCCGTGGCAAAGTCTTTAGACTGCACCGCACTGAAATAGGTTTGCTGTAATGCTGCTATCGTAGCGCTATCTTCATCACCGCCACACCAAGCCACCCTAATTACAGAAAAAAGAAGTAACAACGTCATTGTCATTATTTTTGTTATTTTCATGGATAGTATCCTTGATATAGGGTTAATAGCGGCTTAGCTTAATATTTTGGACATCTGTTCGGGCGTTGGGGCATGACTAAATTTGTCGAGATCTGCTTCTAGACATGTCCAGCTTTGGGCACTGCTAGTCCAGACCTCAACTTGTGCAGAAAACCGATTTGGGTCATCCAAACTCGCAGCCCATAAACCCATAAGGTCCGGGACCAGCTCCGCATCAATAAAAACAGGGCTACCGCAATGTTCACAAAAACCACGGCGTACGGCATTGCCACTCTCAGCTTTGACTTCATAATATTTTGCTTGCCCTGTTATGGTGAGTGCCTTTTTTGGCACATACATTACAGGGCACAACATACTGCCACTGGCACGTTGACAATCACGACAGTGACACTTCCAGGAAAAAGCAGGCTCTGCGGTACATTCGTACTGTATTGCCCGGCAAGCACATGCACCAGAATATGAATCAGTCATGATATATACCGTCTGTCATTACAAATACTTATGGTTTGCATTTAAATAAAATAACTTAGACTATAGGTTTCAAATATCGTACCGCCGGTACTAATGCCCAGATCAGCTTACTGAATATGCAGATGTCTCTTGAGTTTCGGACATACAGTATATTCAGCTTCAGTTTTCTCTTTGATTTCTTCAGCATCAACGCCAGGTGCCAATTCAATAAGAACTGGTTGCCCATCCTTAAATTCAAAGACAGCTAAATTCGTTATCAACAAATCTGTTACATCGGAACCAGTCAAGGGCAAATCACAGGCCTTAAGAAATTTTGGGCTACCATCTTTAGCAGTATGATCCATGATAACCACGACCTTATTAACACCAGCAACCAAATCCATCGCCCCACCCATACCTTTGATCATTTTACCGGGGATCATCCAGTTTGCTAGGTCGCCATTTTGTGCTACTTGCATTGCGCCAAGTATTGCTAAATCGATATGGCCGCCACGAATCATTGCAAAACTATCTGCACTGGAAAAATAACTGGATTGCGGTAATTCAGAAATTGTCTGCTTACCTGCATTAATTAAATCAGGGTCAACTTTATCTGGATAGGGGAATGGCCCCATGCCCAACATACCGTTTTCACTTTCTAATGTTACTTGAACATTTTCGGGAATATAGTTAGCTACCAAAGTTGGTATGCCAATACCCAGGTTAACGTAAAAACCATCTTGTAATTCTTGAGCTGCGCGTTGTGCAATTTCTTCTCTAGACCATGCCATGATATATATCCTCTACTAAGCTACGTATTCACGTGTTGTCATTATTTCGATAGGTTTCTTGTAATCAGTACCCACAATAAAACTATCCACATAAATACCAGGGGTATGGATTTGATCAGGATCAAAATCTCCTAAGGCGACATGCTCTTCAACTTCAGCAACCGTCACCTTGCCTGCCGTCGCCATCACCGGATTAAAGTTTCTAGCCGTTTTACGATAAACCAAATTACCTTCATCATCAGACTTCCATGCTTTAACTAGCGATAGATCAGCCACTAATCCAGTTTCCAGAATATAGGTAACACCATCAAATTCTTTATGTTCTTTACCTTCAGCGATGACGGTGCCAACACCCGTTTTGGTGTAAAAACCTGGAATACCTGCTCCACCGGCTCGGCAACGTTCAGCCAATGTGCCCTGCGGGTTAAATTCAAGCTCAAGTTCTCCACTCATATATTGTTTTTCGAATGTTTTATTCTCACCGACATAAGATGAGATCATTTTTTTAATCTGCCGTGTCTGTAACAAAATACCTAGACCAAAGTCATCAATACCACAATTATTTGAAATAACAGTGATATCTTTAACACCAGAATCTCTTAGGGCAATAACCAAGTGTTCTGGGATACCACAAAGTCCAAAACCGCCGGCCATGATGGTCATACCATCAAAAAGTATGCCTTCTAGTGCTACCGTTGCATTATTTTTTAATTTATTCATTAAAGCTTGCCCTATTTTTAAAACTCAATTTGATGACGCATATTTTATATCTTAACTAATGCGTGCTTATGCTTTTGCAATAATTATATCAATCAACTGATCGAGATAAACTCGTTAGTAAATCATTTTAGTTTAACTCGCTTACTAATTTCAATGACTCAAAATGCAAATTGTCCTCTCCCATGGCTCCAGCCATGAAAGAGGACAATGGTTCACATCATTTGATTATGTTATTTACAAATTATGCAGGCGCATTACCGGTTACTGCTGCATCATTCGCATCACTAGTTAGTTCTCGGTCTTCATCAAAAATAAATTTTGGTTTGAAGATGTATGCCATAGCCGGCATCAAGAACAATGCTGATAATGCAGATACAGTAAGCCACATACCAATCAACATTCCCATTTCAGCCTGGAAGCGTAAGGAAGAAAAGAGCCAGACACCTACGCTTACGATTAAAACGAGTGCAGTAACCAATACACCACGACCAGCACAATGTAATGATATTGCTATAGCCTCTAGATGTGATTTTCCTAAATCATACTCACCTTTTATGCGGTCACATATATAGAGCGTGTAATCTACACCCAAACCAATTCCTAAAGCAGCAACCGGGACAGTATTAATATTCATACCAATATTTTGCCAAGACATAAAGGCAAAAGTAACGAGATTCGCAAGCACTACTGGCACCATAAAAAACATACCGGCAATACTGGAACGGTACACAATGATACACATCATCACCAGGATGAATAGCGCAAGCGCAATCGATTGTATCTGACCCGACAGTATCACTTCATTCACAGAGGCAATTACTCCGATGATTCCGCCCGCGAGTCTAAAGTTTGCAAGTTCTTGTAACTCTGGGTTGTCCTTTATGAACTGTTTCACACGTGCAATCGCCGTCTGAATCGTCACACCTTTTCTATCAGAAAAGTACATCACTACAGAGGCATAGTTAATATCGACATCAGTGAAGCGTAATAAATCACCCGGCTCAGCAGCACGTTCAAACATGAACAATAATTCACCATTCTGATCAGTAGTAGTACCTAATTCAGAATACCTAAAATTACCTTCACGCAAGGTTTGATTAACAGACGGGAGTACATCCGCTACTGATATAGTCGCGCCAATTTCTTTTTGCTGTTCCATGTATTGTTGAAAACGCAGCATGCCGTCAAGAATTTCAACATCCTTTATCTTACCAACAACCTTGCCACCAAACTCATTCTTGGCACCTTCCTCGACACCGCCAACGACGACAAACATTCTGTCTGCACCAGGAAATTGCGTATTGATCTTTGCAGAATCAACATTGTAACGACCATCTGGCCAAAGAATTGGAGAACCGGGATTTGCATCACCCACAGTCAAATCAACTGCTAAAACACCACTGACAATAAATACAATTGTCGCAAGACCGACAACAAAATATCTTGTTTTAGTCGCTACCACATTGACGCAAATATTTAGGAACGGTCTGATAACTAATAAATCTAGGTTAAGTGGATGCGCATAAGACTTTGGATTTTTAACCCATGACAACAAAACGGGCGTGACAATAATAGAACTAATCGCAACCGTGCCAACCCAGACAACGGCCAGAACGACTAATTTTTGCAGTAGCGGTATAGGACTGATCGCGACCACTGTCACACAACCTGCATCAGTTGCAATGCCTAACAAACCCGGTCTAAGTAAATCCTTCATGGTCGCAGTCGCAGCAGACAGAGAATCAAGGTCTTCCTCATGCCCCTCAACTTTATCTATCTCTTCATGGAAGCGTGTCATCATCTGCACCGAGTGAGATACTGCTCGAGCAGTAATCAACATGGCGACAACAACAACCAGTGGGTCAAAGTGGATACCACACAGTTGCGCTACGCCCAACGCCCAGATAGCGCTAATGGCGCCGGATAATAAGGGCAAGATAGTCCCACGCCAGGTTCTGTTTATAACGAACAATAAGACAAGAAAGATTCCGGCAGCTATACCTATAAGCTTCATTGTTTCTGGCAGATAATGATCAACCCAACCATATAAAATCGGGTTACCCACCAAACTTATATCAACAGTATCATCATCGAGTTCTTCGACCAAAGCGTAAGCTTGTTCATAGGCGAGGTTGAAATCGAGTAAATTATCAAAGAAATCAACCGTGATAAGTGTTGCTGTTAAATCTTTTGATACAAACGGACCATAGACCAAGGGACTACGCAAAATAGCCTCTTTCATATAGTCAATATCTGCTTGAGTCTCAGGCAGCTCTGGCCACATATACGGGAAGCTTTCAATACCAACGGTAGAAGCCCGAGTCTCTTTAAGTTTCTTGCCTGCTATAGAAAAGATTTGAAATTCATTGATGGCATCAATCTTATACAAGCCCTGAGTGAGGTCTCGTATTTTTTTCAAGACCGGCATCTGAAAGATATCACCTTCTTTTGATTGAACCATAAAGGTGATGATACTGGTACCGCCGAAGGTATCTTTAAACTGCTCGTGAACTTTAATGTAGGGGTGTGAACCAGGCTGTAAATCTTCGAATACAGTTTTAACATCTATTTTATAGGCAAAGTTTGCCAAAACAGCTGTCACAACAACAACCAGACCTAGCACAACTTTTCTGTGCCTCATGCAAAATAATGCAAATTTCTCTAACATTTCATTCTCCAAAGAGCCGAATAAAGACGCTTCGACTACCCCTAATTATTTATTATTATTTGAATTAAAAAATCTAATCAGCAAACAAGGTCCAAGCGTTTGACTTAATATCCATTGAGCCTACTGTTTGGCCAACTGATAAAAAGCTACCGTCACCATCAATAGCTAATTCTGTGTGTGATGTTAAATCTGTGTCTGACAGGTTTCTTGAGTCAAATTGAGTCAAATCTGCTGAAAATTTTATCCACTTACCTTTATTACCCACAGCGATCCACTGATTCGTGTTTTCAGACCAATCCACATCCATCAAATGCTCAGTCATACCTGATGTTTCCGGTTTGATATAAGTCCAGGTTTCACCGCCATCTTGTGTAGCAACGATAGACCCGCCCAAGCCGACAACCACACCTTCTTGAGGGGTACGAAACGCAACAGCCGTAAAACTGTTGGGACTATCAGTTTGTGTATCTTTCCAGGTCTTACCATTATCAGTGCTTTTAAATATCAGACCAAATTCACCCGCAATATAGAGAGTCGTATCATCAACACGGACGATGTCATTCATGAAGACATCTTCTTCTTCACGCATTTGATTCCAAGTTTTTCCATAGTCAGTAGACTGAAGAATCATACCCATCTCACCCACTGCCCATGCCTCACCGTTTGGATAAGAATGCACACGTAGTAATTTATTGGCGGTGTCTGATTTAGGCGACTCTACTTCTACCCAAGTCTTACCGCCATCTTCAGTTCTGAGAGTAACGCCATCGTTCCCAACTGCTACTGAATATTTTTCATCCCAAGACGTTATGTCTTGCAAATGTGCTTCAGTCGGCGTTATTTGATTATTCCAGGTTATGCCCTTGTCAGTTGAAATTATAACCTTTCCATAATTACCAACAGCCATATAGATATCAGCGTCTACATGACTCAAACCAAAAATATTATCGCGTACATTAATTACCGGTGGGATGACTTCTTCAATGACAGCCGTTGGCTTGACGAAAATGCCAGCCCATAACAACGTCCCTACGATCGCCCAGGGCATTATAGAGAGAATAAGCTTTGCAAATTTCTGCCCAATTGAATCAGCAGCTTTAGATGTTCCAGACATTTGTTCTACTGCAGTATTATTTTCTGACATGTTTATAACAACCCTTCTTTATAAAGTATTTCTTAACCAAGCGGATCTTAATAAACATTAGTAATCCTTTGAATGGTTAACGTGTCATTCGTGTTTGATTACACCCCGAAATAAAATAGGTAGCTGCTAGAAGCAGTATCGCCTAGCAGCTACCTTTGAGGGGAGAACAATATTAAAACTAAGTTATAGTTATTGTAGTAATTGTTATTTTGCGATACTGATTAACTTCTTAAGAGTTACATCGTCCGCTGTAACACCAGCTGGGTTAGCCTTCATGTTAGATGACCAGGTTGTAGAGAACTCAGCCTTCCAATCGATGATGTGACCCACAACTGGCATGGTAGATAAATATCCATCATCACCAACGTCACGACGGTTTTGGAAAATAAATGACTTCCAGAATTTGCCGTTTTGATCAAGTGATTCACCGTAGTAAGGTCGTGGGTAATCAACTTCCATCCAGACTGTTTTCTTACTGTATGGATGTTCGACTGGTGGAACACCTTCGATAACCCATACTTCACGTGGCTCCCACTGTACTTGTGGTGCAGGGAAGAAATGTGGAGGAATATCCATGCCTACAGCTGGAAACTCTTTAATGGTGTTTTTGTAGGTTAAATCAACCGTCATAAGTGGTGCATGAGCAACCGCAAATATCCATTGACGACCTATCAGCTTAGTAGATTGGTATTTGGTAGGAACAGCATCCCAAATATCCCAATCATCATACAACTGCACGGTACCACCAATCGGGTCCATCCAAGAACTACCAGTCAAACGACGTGCACGACGTACAGACTTCAAGTAAGCCCAAGTATCATCTGGCGTCTTTGAAGTAGGATCGTTATAGCGAATCTGGAAGATACCCAGACCTTTAATATCCTGAGGATAGGTTGCCACCAATACAGTTTTCTGCATGATGGTGCCGTCGCCTTCAGAAATAGGACCGCCATCAAGACGTCCTTCCATATAGTAACGCTGAGCCCACCAACGTTGAATACGTTCCATACCCTTTGTGGCATCCAAGAATACCCAAGAGATGTGACGTAAATCCATGGTGGCACCATAAGTCGGTCCACGCAGGTTCCAAATCAGTTTATCACCAGCATGTGGGTCATCCATCTTGATGTCTTGTGGGTCAAAAAACATACCCGCTGTCCAGCCAACGGCTGTGCGATCAGAAGGATTAAATTTAACCGTTTCCTTACTTTTCTGAGTCCAATCCATGTACTTCTCATCCATAGGGATAGGCTCTGAATGACGGACAGGAATCTTCAAGTTATGGTTACGAATCATCCATTCGTATTTACCTGGCAACATATCACCGACACGATGGCCTTCGAAGGTCATATCAATGACTTGATCGAGATTTTCTGCACTGATGATGGTGCCTTCTGGCATCTCCTCAGCAACAGCGCTCAATGGAGCGCCGATAAGCAGCCCCAAAGATACTACTGATGTAGCTAATATTTTCTTATACATATTAAACATACTCCTACCTTTTTAAAATTTGTCCTGCATTGCTGCAGGACATTTATGAGTCACTAAGTACTGCTTTGTACTAACTGCTTAATTTAGAACTGTCTGGTTACTTTCAAGACCAGCTGGTTATCGTCAGCAAACCAGTCAAACAATGACGCACTGTTTTCTGGGTTACCCAGTGGGTTCGCACAGACATTACAGGTTGCGTTACCTGCATTAGTCTTCTTATCACCATCAGACCACCAAAGATCAGCTTCTATCTTCACGCGCCAATCATCACCGAAGACAAATTCGGTACCAATAATACCAAAGCCACCGCCGTTACTTAGATCAGTACCGACAACGAAAATGGGATTGATGGTGTCACGTTTGAAGTTCAACAGTGAAAAGATCGTCAGATAAGCCGTATGCTCTCTCTTTTGCGCACCAAACGAGGCAAACTCAACGATTTCATCATTGTCATCATGATCGAGTATCCAGGTATCAAACAACTGAACACTTGAGAGTGATGGACGATTGGTACCGATGTATTTACCCAATTTAAACTCTTTATCAATACGGAACATGGTCACCAAGGTATCTTTTTCTTTTACACCGCCCCAACCAGGCAATGAAGAATATAAGTTACCAAAGTTATATGGTTTGTTTGGAATAAACGCGACCTCCGCACTCAATGTAGAGTCAATCATCTGCATATAGCCGTTGGCACTGACACCAAACACGTTAATGTGTGGATAGATCCAATCACCCAAAACTTGATTATTTGCAAGCTCGCCATACTGATTCATTTCAGTGACACCAAAAGCGCCTGGCACTCCTGAGTTCACAGCTGGATTCATAATAGGTGCAGGGTTGAACGTTCTCAGATAAGCAACCGAGTAACCAATTGATCCAATATCACTGTTCCAACGAAAACCAAATGTGGGGTCATCCTGTGCGCCATCGGTATGGTCAGCGTTGTACTCTGTAAATGCGGTAAAATCGACACCACGATAAGGATGCGGAATCCAGCGTCCACCTTCGATGTTGAAGTTATTACCGATATCATCTTCGCGATCCAGACCCGGTCGAACGAAGAAGTTCAATGAACCACCCAACTCGTCTTGCAGGTCAAGGTCAAAATTCACAAGGAATAATGGTTTACGCCAATCCTCATTGTTTTCGAAGAATAGACGCCAGCGAAAATCAAAGCCATGCACCAAATCCATGGCCTGGAAGAAATCACTTTCACCCCAAACCAATTGCTGCTTACCAACACGCATGTTCAATTTGCCATCAAATAAGGCAAAATCTGCATAGTACTCACGAAAGAGTTCTTGCAGATGGTCAGTGTTGTACTGGTCCATATACTGACCACGAAGTGCCGAACCTGTAGCGCCAATTGCTTGGGTATTAGCTTCTAAATCCTTCAGGTAATCAGTTTGATGCTCTCTATCAAAACGACTGACTATTTTCCAGGAAACAGGTCCTGTATAGATATCAGTATCTAAATACAAGGTTGCCCTTGCCATGGTCGTTTCCCAAGTGTCGTTGCTAGGAGTTTCATCATGGTCCTCAAGACTGACACCCCAATAAGTACGGGCATAGCCACTCACTGCAAAGCTCCAATCTTCCCCGAAACCGCCAGCGCAAGTGTCACACGCAGGCTTATCCGCGGCTAATACAGAACCAGCAGAAACTGTCCCCCCGATACACAATAGAAAACCCATGGTTTTCAAAATATTGCTGTTATATTTTTTCATTCCTCCCCCTTCAAAGAGTTTTTTTTAAAAAATCGTCATCAGATTCGTTCTTTTGCTTACAAGAACAA
>Ga0209630_10000196_pt1 | contig 69312 bp, 66 predicted proteins | sample COG_01_FD_184745 | JGI IMG/M metagenome (GOLD analysis project Ga0209630, IMG submission 184745) | Pelagic Microbial community sample from North Sea - COGITO 998_met_01 (SPAdes) (version 2) | ecosystem: Environmental > Aquatic > Marine > Neritic zone/Coastal water | place: Helgoland, sampling...
TTATTCCTTTGCAAGTTAATTAAACTCTGTCGTTTTTTTTTGATGAACATCCATTAAAAACCTTACAACTCTGGCAAATCCTCAACATCCAACTGCTTCACTTCTAATCCTCTTAAATAGGTAAGTGATACTTTCATATCACTATGCCCCATTACTTGCTGTAGCTTGAGTAGAGAGCCTGTTTATTAGTAGTAAAAGAGTTGTGTACCGTATGCAACGTTATTAGTGGAAAAAGTAAAGCCTACACCTATGTACTGCCAGTCCGTAGATATCATATTTGCATAGTGACTGGATGAGTTTACCCATTGCTCAACAAGGTCTGACGCAACCAGTTCTGCTTCAGAGCCCAACGGATAGGGACCTCGTTTTGCAATGTTCTCACCCAAGCTGGAAAAAGATAATCCAAAGTCGAATGCTCGGGACCAGGGATTACTTCCATTTTGACCAGTATGACTGAAATAATCATTATCTGCCATATCAATGGAGTGTAGGCTTGCAATAGAATCTCCAATGGCAGTTTGAATTAAAGTATCTCTGCCTAATGAACTACGAATCTCATTGGTCTTAATAGCGATTAATCTCTCTACTTGTGAATTAAAAGTTAGTGACTGAGAATTACCGGGGTTTAAGGGTGTGGTATCACTTGCAGTGTCAATAGGGAACTCGCTTTCTGGCTCGATCAAGTTCTTCTGACAAGATCCAAGTACTAATCCAAATGCGAATAAGAAAAATAATCTTTTCAAGGTGTATAGGTTTGTCACAAATCTAATGAATCTAAAATGACATCCTGGTTCATTATGACTCATAACTCTGGCAAGCCCCCAACATCCAGCCCTTTTAGTTGTTCGCCGATTTCAGAAGTAAGTGAATTCTTCTTTAATCGGCGTAAATGAGTTTACGATGTTTAAAATATTTCCTTGCATCAGTTACATGCTTATTATCAGCTCAGTGATAATGGGGTTTTTGGATTAGTAAGTCACTCCACAAAAAACCGAACTAATTTACAACCCCGGAAAGCCCATCTGCGTGTGAACCTTTACGGACTACAAATGTTTATTTTTGAAACAACTGAAACTTATGGATACCCTTATTTATCTTCTTACCGCAGGTCTGTTAGGAAGCATCGTTATCTCTTTTCGCATTATGCATCATCTTGCTAAAGAGATAGCCGACTTGAAGAAAAAGTTAGAAGCATAAAAAAAGCGGGCAATGCCCGCTTTTTTTTATCTCGTGAGGATTAAATCATAATTCCAATAGAAGCTACTTCCTGAGTTTGGATCATAGTCCTGGTGATCATAATTAAGATACATACTATCTTCAGCCTCATTAATATACCATTCTAAACATGGCGCCCAGTTCATGTAAAATTCATCGGTGGTCCAGCTATACCCCCACCACTGATACATATGGTCACTTAGAAGCGTAACATCAAATGTGGCACTTCCGTGTTTTTCTATTGTCAACGTACCGTTATGATCTTCATTTGCCGCACCAAGCTGCCCTACTGCACCATGAGATCGATTCAACTCAACATTCCAAGGAGCTTTATAAAAACGTTCTGTATTCGTCTCTGTAGGCGTTTGCGTTTCGCAAGAAGTAAACAGGATAACGAACGGTAAAAGCAATAAAGATTTTCTCATTTTCTAAGTTTTTGCGGAAATTCATGTAACAATAACCGGGCCGATATTACCAACTTATAGCAATAGAAGGTCCGACAACTCCAAAATTTTGGGCTATCCCCATTTGAGTGCGGTACTTTCGTCTTTTCTTTAATGAATGAGATGTATTTCGGCGCTCATGGTAATTCTCGTAGACAACCTTTCCGATAAATTCTCCGATTACCGCGCCAGCAACTAATTCACTGACCCAATGATTATGACCTCGTATATCGTATAAAAGTGCAGTAGTAGCCAACCCGTACGGAATCCACTTGTTATCAAAAACCTTGGCATTTACGCTTGCAAACGCAAAGAACATGGTCGCATGATAAGAAGGAAAACCTGTACCGTAGGCATCCGAATGAAGGTATGGCACATGAAAATTGAAAAAGTCTAAAGGACTATGTACAAAGGGATATTGGCTGTCCCTATCAGTTTGACTATAATCACCCAATGGTCGAGCAGGACGATGTCGAGCCACCAAGGTCTTAAGGACAATGTGGCTAACAACATATGATTCAATAACTGCCTTAACTGTGAGCACACCAGCTTCCTGCATTTTTTCGTGTCCCGTGAGCACACCTGCAGCATACATTGCTGTTACACCTGTATACATCCAGCCGTCTACTCCCCCTCCCCATTTACTCAATACGGGTACGTTGGGATACAAACTAGGGAAAGATATTACCGACCGAACATGAACATCCAACGGCTCTATTTGCTCCTGAAAAAACTTCGTGGTTTGGTAATCCGTAACAATCATGGCAAACAGTTTCACACCATTTGCACTGAGATTTGGGTTCTTTAGTGGCCGATTAATAATGGCCTTCGCATCATTATCAATGGTAAATAACGTATTTCGAATAATACCGACGCGCGATTCTTTGACCGTTCTATCTATTTCAAAATCAAGCTGGGCCACCATGGGTAGCGAAAAGAAAAGCGCCGCAAACAATAAGACGCAGCGCTTTTTAAGACTATTGTACATACTACTAAGGCTATTGGTTCCTTCGAAGATAATTACTCCCAAGTGAACAACGGGCGGTTCTGCATCATTTTAACGACTGCATCGCCGACTGCCTTAATGTGTGTATCTGAATCAATGTTTGTCACTACGCGGTCAATAAAATCCGTAATGGTTTCCATATCCGCTTCTTTCAATCCGCGCGTAGTAATGGCTGATGCGCCTAAGCGAATGCCTGAAGTGGTGAATGGGCTCTTATCATCGAAAGGCACCATATTTTTATTTGCAGTAATGTGAGCACGAACTAATGCTTGCTCTGCAGCTTTACCCGTCACGCCTTTGTTGCGCAAATCGATCAGCATTAAGTGATTATCCGTACCGCCTGAAATAATATCATAACCACGGTCGACAAAAGCCTTCGCCATCGCTGCTGCATTCTTTTTTACCTGCAATTGGTAGTGGAAAAACTCATCGGTCAATGCTTCACCATAAGCAATCGCTTTAGCAGCAATAACATGCTCTAGTGGTCCCCCTTGAATTCCGGGGAAGATTGCCATATCTAATACGTTAGACATAAGTTTCACTTCGCCTTTCATGTTGGTCTCGCCCCATGGGTTTGGGAAATCCTCTCCCATCATGATCATACCGCCTCGTGGTCCACGAAGGGTTTTGTGTGTGGTTGTTGTAACTATATGACAATGCGGCATTGGATCATTTAAGATCCCTTTTGCGATCATACCCGATGGGTGCGATATATCTGCCAAAAGAAGAGCACCTACTTCGTCTGCTATCTCACGGAAACGGGCGAAATCAATATCGCGACTGTATGCAGATGCACCAGCGATAATCATGCGCGGATTGCATTCTTTCGCTTTCGCTTCAATAGCGTCATAATTTAATAAACCGGTCTCCTTTTCAACACCATAAAATTCCGCATGGTAGGTTTTTCCTGAGAAGTTTACTGGTGAACCGTGCGTGAGGTGTCCCCCATGACTAAGATCAAAACCTAAAACCGTATCCCCAGGCTTCATCACCGCGAGATATACTGCAGCGTTTGCCTGAGATCCAGAGTGAGGCTGAACGTTGACATAAGCTGCGCCATACAGTTCCTTCGCACGATCACGCGCTAAATCCTCGACAACATCTACAATCTCACACCCTCCATAATAGCGCTTACCGGGATACCCTTCAGCGTATTTATTGGTGAGTACAGAACCCTGCGCTTCCATGACTTGCTCAGAGGCGAAGTTTTCTGAAGCAATCAGCTCAATTCCATTCACTTGTCTCTGGCGTTCTTTGGCGATTAGGTCGAAAATTGTAGTATCTCTCATGATCAATTATTGAACAGTAAAACTACGGCGAACACCCGTAATTGTCCAATAATCAGTACCGGTAAGTTTTACACATTAAAACGGCGATGACCATCGTTCGTTTGTGTAGATATTATTACCAGTGAGGGTTTTAATAAACGCCTCTAAATCTGCACGTTCAGTGGATGTTAGCTCAAGTTTGACCGAGGTTAATCCGCGAACCAATCTTCCGTCTACTGTCCGATTATTAACATCAGGAATGACCTCATTGTAATGTTCCACTATGGTCGTAAACTCCAGGAAGTTTCCGGTATGCATCATAGGGGTATTAATCTGCCCATTAGTGCTAAAAATATCGCGTAGTGAAGGTGAACGTGTATTTGTCGTGTCAAATCCCCCTGGATTGCCCGCCTCTTTATCGACACCATTGTTTCCACTCATAGGATCGATATCAAACTCTGGAGGTCGGTGACAACCAGCACATCCAGCACCTCCAGCGGTACGAACATTCTCATTATCAAGTTGAGGCGGGGCGCTAAAGAGGAACTTTCCTCTGTTTTCTGCAGGTGTGAAATTCGAGTACTGGCCTTGAATTTCACCTACCGTCGCGAATCCCTCATCGAACCTAGAATCAAAGCTCTCAATAGAGCTCACAAAGTGTTCTAGAGCTTGTGATAAACGCTGTTTATTTATAGTAACTCCTGTTTGCTCATAGGCCCAATCAAAGAGTTCGGAATAGTAAGGCAGTCCTTGCAATTTAGCCAATAAACTGTCCAAGCCAGGCTGATTACCAGTACCACTGAAGCCCATTTCTATATGGTCTTGGATAGGTTGGGTGACTTGGTTTCTGAGGTTTATTGCTCGACGATCCCAAAACATAGCCGGCAGTGCTGCGAATCTTGTGTTCACCAATCGCATACTTTGTCTTGAGGTAAGACCACCGTCTAATCCCACACTCTGTTGGGAAGTATCGCCGAAAGCGTGCGACTGAATGTGGCACGAACCACATGCAATGGAGTTGTTTAGACTGAGTTGTTTGTCATAGAACAGCACACGTCCTAAGGTCGCCTTACGATCATCCACATCCATATCTAGGCGATTATCTCGAGTTATATAGTCCGGTGCTGAGCTGCTGTAATCAAAAGGAGGCTCTAGTGGAAAATCGGCCCCTAGATGGGCATAAGCTGCATCCAATTCATAGAGACCCTCACCTACTCGACCACAGGCCGCTAGAATCAGAATACCAAGAATGCATGCGTGTTTCTTCATTTATTTTATCAAATCCATTTCGTCGATTAACCAACGTTGTCCTGCAAACTTGTCGATTATAAACAGCACATAACGGCTATCCACCATAATGTTTCGGCAGATGTTCGCATCAAAGTTCACATCACTCATGGTCCCCTCCCAAATTCGGTCAAAGTTCAGTCCAATCAGCTCGCCACGGCCGTTCAATACGGGAGACCCGCTATTCCCTCCTGTGGTGTGATTTGAAGCGATGTTACACACCGGAAGCTTACCGTTTTCTGAATACTGGCCATAGTCCTTGCTGTCGTACAACTCGGTAAGTTTTGCGGGCATATCAAATTCATAATCGCCCGGCTTATATTTCGCCATAGCACCATCTAGATAGGTGGTTGTCGTGTAAGAAACGGCATCACGAGGGCTTACTCCTTCCAACTTTCCATAGGTCACACGCAAAGTACTGTTCGCATCTGGGTAGAAGTTGCGCTCAGGAAATACCTCCATCAATGCACGCATGTATTCTGCCGAAAGTTCGGTCGCTTTTTGTAACAAGGCGTTATCTGGTGAGGCTGCGTAAAATCCTTGGAATGCTGCTGTATTGAAGCTATTTGCCGTCGGAGCGACAATTCCTAAGTCAATAGGCTGATCTTTTGTGGCCAATTCAACCAACGCATCAATCTCATTGTGAACCATAGCTACAAACGTGGCCTCGTCCATATCCCCTAGCAGGTCTGAGAAAGTTTCTAAAGCCATGGAAAGCATAGCTGCTGTGGTTTTTTCACTGACCGTGCGGCTGTAGTTTTGATGGAACTCAACCAGCGCCATATCCGTATCAACGTCGGATTTCGCGCGTTGTAGTTTGCTCATCAATGAGAACCACTCCATTCCGTAGTAGATGGTTTCGATAAACTCGTTACGCATTAATTGGCCCTCCGCAATCTGCGTCTTATTCACCGCGATTTCGTTCAACAATCCGCTGTATTTGTCCCAAAGGTTAGCATCTGCTGCAATGCGGGCAGTGAATTCAGCTTCGAGCTTGCGTTTACGATCGATACCTTTCGAAAATTGGACCCCTTCTATCTGACCAATCCATTTTTTCCAACCGTTGGCAATGCGAGCATATTTCGAAGCATACTTTAGCTGCACAGCAGCGTCTGCACGCATTTCAGCATCCATGATCGACAAAAGAACATCGCGGATTTCTACGCGACGTGCATTTTCTACGTTGACTAATTGGTCCATTTCAACCGCCGTCAAATATTCCTGAGTGCGACCGGGATACCCAAATATCATAGTGAATTCTCCGGGGGTACGCGGTGCAATGTTCACTTTCAAGTGCTGGGCTGGTGTAAAGGCACTTCCGTTGTCATCGTATATTCGGAACAAGCTAAAATCCCCAGTGTGACGCGGGAATACCCAATTGTCCGTATCCGCGCCAAACTTACCAATCGAGCTTGGCGGCGCACCTACTAAGCGCACATCGTTGTATTTGATGGTGGCCAAAAGGAAGAATTGGTTGTTATTGAAAAATGGAACCACCTTGTAAGTAAGATTTGGATTGTCCAATTCTTTTGCTTCGATCAAGGCTGCCTCAATATCTTTGAATTTATCTCCGGAGTTCACCAAGGAATTAGTCACATCTTCCATGTACACCAATTGCTCTACGAACAACCCTGGGTTCTTCAACTCCTCGTCCATAGAACGCGCCCAGAAACCCTCCTTAAGGTAGTTGTGCTCCATCGAGCTCTGCTTTTGGATCTGACCATAGCCACAGTGGTGGTTGGTAAGCACAAGGCCTTTTGAAGAAATGAACTCACCCGTACAGAATCCGCCAAAACTTACGATGGCATCCTTCAAAGAGCTGTGGTTCACACTGTATATGTCTTCAGCGCTTAATTCGCAGCCCATGGCCTGCATTTCTGCGATGTTATTGTTTAGGAGCATGGGGATCCACATGCCTTCTTTAGCAACCAATTGGACACTAAAAACTAAGATTGTGATAAGGGTAACGATTTTCTTCATCTCTTCTATGTAATTTGCGGAGTGTAAATTTAAACAATAGCAATGAAGAAAGTAATGCTTAGTGTTGCAGCTGCGGCGATTTTAGCCTCCTGTGCACCTGAAACGGGCTTTGATCTCACTATAGATGCCCAATCTGCCGGAGATAGTCCTGTCAAATTAAGTCTTGAAAATCAAGAGGTGCTGTACGAAGGGACCTTAAATGCAGGTAAATTGGCCGTTCATATCGACGATTTTCCTCATCAATATGCCATGGTTGAAATTGCTGAGCTCGGAATGCCGGCGGTATACTACCACGACGGAGCGGATGTAACCCTCACAATGGATTCGATAGCAGGTATCGAGGTTGAAGCAGGCGTATTCAACGACTCAGCGGACGCCTTCCGCGATAAGGGAGCCTTCTTTGATGCAACCATGATGACCTTAGAAGATAAATTCCGAAATGCAATGCAACTCAATGATACGCTCGCTACGGAACAGATTCGAGAAGAAGCCATGACCCTTATCGACAGCCAAACTAAAATGACCCTAGACTTTGCGAAGAAGAATGACATTCTAGGTGCGGCGATTATTTTAAGTGGAAATACGAGCAGTTATGATCTAGAAGATTTCCTAGCGGTACGCAATCAAATCAGCGCTGAATACCATGATTCACCGGATTACATAAAGTTATCTGAAAAAATTACTGCCTTAGAAAAATCTGCGGTAGGTGCAACCTTCACAGATTTCAGTCAGACAACTCCTGAAGGTGAAATGCTTAGTTTAAGAAGCGTTGAGGGTAAATTAGTCCTGGTCGACTTTTGGGCGTCTTGGTGTAAGCCTTGTCGTGCAGCAAACCCAGCTTTGGTAGGCCTGTATGATGCCTATAAAGAGCGCGGATTTAACATCATCGGAGTTAGTCTAGATCGCGATAAAAAGGCGTGGATCAAAGGAATCGCTGAAGACGGACTGCAATGGCCACAAGTCAGTGATTTACAGTTCTGGCAAAATGAAATTTCAACTTTCTATGGCATCCAATTCATTCCACAGAATTTACTTATCGACGAAAATGGTGTGATCGTAGGAAAGAATATGGAGCCTGAGGCCCTAGCACTATTCTTGGAGAACAACCTCTAAGACAATCCTTTTCGCCTTCTAAGCAGCCATTCTGCGAAGGCAAAAATCAAGAATGCTCCCCAATACCACCACAAGGTGTGTTGGGGAGTTTTTTTTGTCCGCACCATCGATCTCCCAACTAATTCCCAATTATCGAGCGCTATTTGCAACGTGCGTTCATCCGTTGCACGGAACAACTCTTTTTTAGAATGTCTGTCCCAAAACACTTTGTTAAAAGGCCTGTATTGCTCAATAGAGGCGGGTAAAACAGATATGGTACTTCGCCAGCTATACGGGTCATTAGAAGCTTCCGCATTAATTTCTAATGCGTACGTTCCGGCGTTTGAGAACGAGGTAGAAAAAATATAACCATTGCCTTCTATGGCTATAGCTTGCGGAACATCAAAAATCTCACTATCTCTCGTGATCTTCATTTGAACAGCTGCAGCCTGTGCCAGTGAACGGTTATTCACCACGCTAACGACCCATTCTGCTTCCTGGCTTTGGTAGAGTCTCTCCGGACCGGATACTCGCAGTTCATCAGGTCTTGAGTCGCGCAATAAACCTTTGATTAGCGCACGAAATACACTTCCCGTTTCTGGGTATGCTAAGCCGTTTTGAAACCAATTAATGCCTCGTCCATTCCAGTTCTGTCCTATTCGTTCCAGCTTAATCGTTTTCTTATCCCGTTTTCTAATCGTGTAGTATTCTGGTCCGCCGATAAATGCTAAAGTCTTTGGTGTCCGAATTCTATCCGCAACGCCCTGTGGAGGTTCGTTACTCGAATCCAGCCATAGAATAGGCTTATCTAATTGAGCATCTAACTGTTCAAATACTACTGCACCGCCACCAATAGCTACGGTTGGAAGTTGTTTTAATTGGGTCTTGGCCTCTTTCCAAGAAAGTAAATGATAGGTGAAACCTAATTCTTGAGCCAACCGGGTTACCATCCCAACGTGCGGATGGGGATAGGGAGAAATGACTTGAATCGAATTAAAATAAGGGACTACCTCAATGCTACGTTCAATGACGTCTTCAATACCATTTTTTTCTGCTGTAAGAGTGAGCAGGTAAAATCCAGGACGGTCCGGCGCGATAAAAGCGGCTGCACTTTTGTTTTGAGATTTACCATTGAACGTTGCATGGACGGATTCAGGTCCTGCGTTGAATCTTACCCTGTAATCAAACTTAGCTCCTATTTCTACTCTATCAGGCACGATGACGTTCTTAATGAGCGGTGGACTTAAAAGCGCATTCGCTTCCAGTAAAACTGAGGCCAATGGAGCAGTTCCTGCCGGAACCCCAATATGACCATCTCCTATATATATCCAAGGAAGTTCATCGTTTCGCTCTTGCTTGGAATTAAAATCGGAAAGTATCCATTTTACAGACGCTTTTTTTTCAAAATCGAACAGTACGTCTAAAATCCCATTTACAGGCGATTTCAAAGATGCCGAGGAATCTATTCGCACGGAAATGAGTTGCGGTTGCTCAACGACAACCTGCTCCTCTTGTTCAGGTGCGAACAATGCAAAAAAAAGCATTCCAATCCAACCAAAACGAAAAAAAGCCAACACCCAATAGGGCGTTGACCTCCTTTTATAAAAATACGTATACCACGCAACAGCAAGACCCAATACAAGGGCTAGTATTGCAGCAGTAAGAAGTTTCATTAGGTAAGCATTCCTCCACAAACGTTCATCACTTGACCGGTGATGTAACCGCTCATGTCAGAAGCCAAGAAAAGACATGCATTAGCAACATCTTCAGCTGATCCGCCGCGCTTCAATGGAATGCCATCTCTCCATTGCTGAACTGTATTTTCGTCCAATACAGCTGTCATTTCTGTCTCAATAAAGCCTGGTGCAATCGCATTACAACGAATATTACGCGATCCGAGCTCCAAAGCAACTGATTTTGTGAAGCCAATAATACCTGCTTTTGAGGCGGCATAGTTCGCTTGACCAGCATTACCCTTCACTCCTACGACAGAACTAATATTTATGATTGAACCCGAACGCTGCTTTAAGAAAGTACGTTGCACGGCTTTTGTCATATTGAAGACGGAATTTAGATTTACTTCGATTACTCGGTTGAAATCTTCTTCAGTCATACGCATTAACAGCGTATCCTTAGTAATTCCAGCGTTATTCACTACGATATGTACACCACCGAAATCTTCCACAACTTGAGCAACTAAAGCTTCAGCGTCTTCCATTTTTGAAGCATCTGAACGGTAACCTTTGACCCTAGTACCGTACTGCTGTAGTTCTTGTTCTAACGCTTGTCCTTTTTCGACTGAACTTAAAAACGTGAATGCAACATTTGCACCTTGCTTTGCAAAGGTCTCTGCGATTCCTTTGCCAATTCCCTTTGACGCGCCAGTTATAATGGCGGTCTTTCCAGAAAGTAAACCCATAATTATTTTTTAATAGCGGTTTTATTCGACAACAAACCTACGGCAATTCCTTCTTTGTACGCAACAATAAAGGCATTTTCGAAGCCAATTTTCACCACCTTATCTAAATACGATCGAGCTTGTGGAAGATTTGTAAAGCTACCTAATAGTATGTGTTGAACGCCATTGTCTTCCTGCACCTTTAAAAAACCTGAACCTAAATTTAACTCACTGTAATCGTATTTATTAAAAGCACCTACTTGAATGGAATATTCAATACCGAAGGTTGGATAAAGAACAGTGTCTTTAAGTGAACCATTTTGCCACATTTCTACTCTTATCGCACTGAGTTCTTCTGTAGAAGGTTTGCTATATTTCCAAACAGCAACTATTACTGCAAGTAATACTGCAATCACAAGAAACGGCCAGCGCATAGTTTTTGCTGAGGTGTCCTGTTGTTCTAATTGAAGTCGCAGGGTCTTATTCTCAGCTTCAAGCTTCGAAATGCGTTCTTTGGTTTTTGGTGATAGAAACTCCATACTGAGACTAAGGTCGTAAAATTAGATTGCTTTACAGCGGTGCAACCAAGATTCCTATGATGGTACCTATCATAAAAAGAATGGTTTGAATAACAAATCCAACATTGTTTAAAATGACCAAGGTCCAATGCATCTCCCCGAAGCGCTTCCAAGCTAAAGGTGGCTTGCTCACGGGAGCTTTCATACCCTCTTCGTGGGCTTTCTGTTCTTCGGTTTTGACCGCATAAGGCGCATTACAATGTGAACAGATGTGGCCGTAAGCATCGCTTTGGATAGTTACCATATACCAACTACTACAAGAAGGGCACTTTACCTGTTTCATACGAACAAAGATAGCGGTTCGCGGGAACAAAAAAGCCGCTTCCATTGGAAGCGGCTTAATGCTTTATCTAAAATCTTATTTTCCTAATAACTTCGCCATCGCAGTTCCTAAGTCGGCTGGTGAATCAACAACTGTTATTCCACAATCGCGTAAAATTGCTTTCTTAGCTGCTGCAGTATCCTCTGCACCGCCAACAATAGCGCCTGCATGACCCATAGTACGCCCTGCCGGTGCAGTTTCTCCTGCGATAAACGCAACTACTGGCTTCGTCCCGTGTTCTTTAATCCAAAAACCTGCCTCTGCTTCAAGTTGACCACCAATTTCGCCAATCATAATGATTCCTTCGGTCTCATTGTCGTGCATTAAAAGCTCAACAGCTTCTTTTGTCGTTGTCCCTATAATTGGGTCACCACCAATACCAATGGCTGTAGTCTGACCCAGACCTGCCTTAGTACACTGATCAACTGCTTCATACGTCAGCGTGCCCGACTTACTTACAATACCGACAGTGCCCTTTTGGAAGATGAACCCAGGCATGATACCCACTTTCGCTTCTCCAGCGGTCATTACACCTGGACAGTTCGGTCCAATAAGCGTACAATCTTTATCGCTCAAATACTCTTTAACTTTTACCATATCCGCAACAGGGATGCCCTCCGTGATACAAATAATCACTTTGATCCCTGCTTCAGCAGCTTCCATAATACCGTCAGCGGCGAAAGCTGGTGGTATAAAAATAATTGAAGTATCCGCGGCAGCTTTTTCAACAGCTTCAGTTACGGTGTTAAATACCGGACGATCGAGGTGCGTCATCCCCCCTTTTCCGGGAGTTACTCCACCGACAACGTTCGTGCCATACTCAATCATTTGAGTGGCATGAAATGTTCCTTCTTTACCCGTAAATCCCTGGACAATAATGTTCGAGTCTTTGTTGACTAATACGCTCATGTAGATGGTTTTTCTGTGAGTTTGCCACAAATGTACTATCCAAGCTTCAATGGATTCCCTTCTTTTCAAATTTCTTTGCTCATTACTTAACGACGTATCTTTACGGCATGCTTAGAGACGATATTATCTGTGCACTTTCGACACCACAAGGCGTAGGAGCACTAGCCATCATTCGAGTCAGCGGGGCCAATTCAAAGGACCTCCTCTCTCCGTATTTCCATTCAAAGCGCGCGAATAAATCGGGCTTTACCTCGCATGTTGCCTACTTTGGAGACTACAGTATAGCCGGGGAGCACATTGATGAAGTACTCATCACCTATTTTGAAGACGGAAAAAGCTTTACTGGCGAAGAGAGTTTTGAAATTAGCAGCCACGGCTCACCCTACATTATCGGTCGTATCATGGAAAGTTTATTACAAGCAGGAGCCCGTCTTGCGGATCCCGGAGAATACACCATGCGTGCCTTTATGAACGGCAAGATGGATTTAGCGCAAGCAGAGGCAGTTGCGGATCTGATCCATGCGGAGAATAAAACCATGCATGATGTGGCTTTACGCCAATTAAAAGGCGGACTCTCCAATGAAATTACGCTCTTTCGTGAGGATTTAGTGCATTTCGCTTCGATGATTGAATTGGAATTGGACTTCAGTGAAGAAGATGTAGAATTCGCATCTCGAGACCAATTACTAAAAATGCTCCACAATCTTCTTCAAAAAGTAAGTACACTCATCGATAGTTTTAAATATGGAAATGCCATTAAAAAAGGGATTGCGACAGCCATACTAGGCGCGCCAAATGCGGGTAAATCTACCTTGTTAAATGCACTTCTGGGTGAGGATAGAGCAATCGTTAGTGCTATTGCCGGCACAACGCGCGATACTGTAGAGGACACCTTTAATTTCGGCGGACTAACGTACCGACTTATTGACACCGCAGGAATTAGAGATACAGAAGATTATGTAGAGCAAATAGGTATTCAAAAAGCATTCGAACAGGCGGAAAAGGCGGATGTCATCTTTTATCTTATCGACGCAACCGCAGCTGAGGACGATCTAGAGCTGCGACTTGCCCATCTAAAAACCAGTGCACCTCAAGCCCATTTGTTCGTTTGTATCAATAAATCGGATCAAGGCTCCACAGCATCTATAGAAGCTCGATTGAGTCAGATCGATTGCGAAATCTTTGCTATTGCTGCAAAAAATAAGACAGGCCTCACTGAGCTTCTCACCGCTTTAAAGACCGCTACTGCTTGGTCTGCCAATTCGTCCTCACAAACCATCGTAACCAATGCCCGCCATGCCGATGCACTGCGTCGAACTGCGGAAGCACTACAAAAAAGCATTGAAGCTGTAGAATTGAGCATTCCAGGTGATTTACTCGCTCAAGATCTGAGACTTGCGCTCGACGGGCTTGGTGAGATTACAGGTACCATTTCTACGGATGATCTTTTAGCAAACATCTTTAGTAAATTCTGTATTGGAAAATAACCTAAGATTAAACGGCATGAAAAAAGACATTCTCATTCCAGAGGTTAAGGACGTATACGTCGCAGCAGTATTGATAACTGATGATACGAGTGATCAGCAGTGGTGGATTCATTTAATCAACGACAGCACTAGCCCATTAGAAAACGTAATGATTCAAAGTCGTGGTTACAGTGATTTAGATACGAACTCTGGTCAAAAAACCGCTACTTTAAGAAAAGTGATTCAGGTCTTACCAGCAAAATCAGCGGCAAAATTAGAACCCATTATGCCAGAGGTTTTCCATCTCTTCAACGAATATTGGGTAACCTTTTTCGAAGAGGGCACTTTGAAAGATCGCAAATTCATTTTCGGCCCGTACACTATCGAAGCTGCGATCAAAGAAGACTTGCCGGTACTAAAGGATAAAGGGATACTGGTGCGTTAATTGGTTTTTTCAGAAAAATCGCGCCCCTTTCTAACTCTATGCCAAACCACCCATGCCAGGGATGCATTGAGTAAATAGAACGCATACTTCGCTACATAAGCTATGTTGCCAAAGAGTATATTTTGATAAAGCTTTAGCACATTATAGACCTGCCAGCTTGCCCATGAGTCAGCATACATTCTAGGGGTATTTAAAATACCCGAATAAGTTATTCCTGTGATGATTGCGGTAATAGCGAATTTTGCCGTGTTATCGCCTAGAGGTGTACGTAAAAAGTCCGTAAATCCTATGTAGTTCAAAGCGATTCCCAGCACAAAGGCAAAGCCAATGTTAATAAAGTAAATTGAATCTATTTTTCTAGGTATGCGATCCTTTCTTCTTTTCCAATACAGGTAGGATATACCGGCGCCTAAAAAGGAAATTGGGTATGTTAAGAACGCTGCGTCATTACCTAAATAATAATCGACAAAGGCCGAATTTACTGCAGTTAGTAAACCAATTAGATTACCAATATTATTTCGTTTTGTCACTAAACGCGTGACCATCATGGAACCAGCAGCACCGAAGGTTGAAAATATTCCTATGGGTAAGTCTTGGCGAATGGTTTTATGAAAACCCAGTGCAAAGGATATAACGAGAACAAGGAGCACCCCAATGACATCCATCCACTTGCTTTCGGTAATCTCTTGTAATCTCCTACCCCGTTCCACTTTGCTCTATTGAGTTCCAAAAGTAATTGGAAAGCGTCGACTTAAAGTTGTTTTTTACTGGAAAAATCGACCAAACCATAAAAACGCCCTGCGCTATTAATAACACAAGGCGTTCTTTACTATTCGGTTGTATTTCGATGAATTTATTCCTTGATAAATCGAATCAATTGTTGGTGATTTTCTACGAACAGAAAGTAGAGACCAGGAGATAATGAAGAAATTGAAATATAATCTAATGTCTCAGTAAAAGTTCCTTCTTGCACTGCCTTTCCAACGGGATCGTAAATTTTAAATTCCGAACCACCAAAAGCATGGTTTTTCAAGAATAATTTATCTGTCGCGGGGTTGGGATAAGCGTTGACTTGTCTCATTTGCTCCTCTTGAATTCCTATAGGATTCCCTACTAAAAACTTGGATTGGCGGTATCCAACGTTTGGAGGGCACGGCCCTGTTGTTGATAATTCTACTGTTTGGGCAACTGGCATTGGGTATCCGCCAACCCACCATTGCCATTGCTCAAGAAATAAGTTACAAGTGGGCGATCCAGTTTGCCCGTCATTCCAAGTCCGTGTATTGTAAACTAATAAAGCATTATTATGAACTGTCCCGTCGGGCATAGTAAGGGTTCCAGAAGCCAATGCTTCTGAATATGATGCATCATCTCTTTCCATGCTTGGTGGGCATCCATTACATGTGAATGAAATGTTTAACTCCGAATCGGTACTAGTATTACTCACAGCGAAAGGATAAGTAAGTAATACCAGTGGGTTTGTGTACGATGTCGTTATAACGGACATTTCACCATGGAACGTATACTGCGTCGCGTCAAATCCTAGAAAAAATATTCCTCCATCCTCATATTTTACATGCGTGGCATTTGGATAATTCGTGGAATAAGACGTTGATGAAATGGGTTCAAATGTAACCGATCCCGAGGCATCCGTCGTAATATTTGAAAAATCCCAATTACCTTGGCTGGAATGGGGCACGGTATCCGCTTTAGTAGAAAGAGGATAAGTTACTGCCGCCGAAGGTAAAGTCGGCATGTTTAGAGTTTGACCTCCTAGAGACATTCCAATAACAGAAAATAAACTAAGTAATAATTTGCGCATAATTAGTAAGGTTTTGTTTTTACTAAACTAATTAAATTTGATGACACTAAAAAAATCAGTGTTCTCATTATCAATACGTTACCGAATAGAAGTAAAAAAAAGAAATGAAAATATTACAAGAGACTAAACGATTCGTTCAGCAGACTTTACTTCATGCCGAAGGCGGACACGATTGGTTTCACATTGAACGGGTATGGAAAAATGCCGAGACTATTGCAAAAGGAGAGCAATGCGATCAGGAAGTAGTAGCCTTAGCTGCCCTACTGCACGATATTGCAGATTCTAAGTTTCACTCAGGCGATGAAACCTTAGGGCCGCGCGTTGCACGGAACTGGCTTGCATCAATAGGATACCCTGAAGAGAAACTAGAACACATCATCGCTATTATTGAAAATGTAAGCTTTAAAGGAGGTCTCAATGAACGAAACCATTCAAGCATTGAGCTCGATATTGTACAAGATGCGGATAGATTAGATGCGATTGGAGCCATTGGTATTGCACGGACTTTTAACTACGGTGGATTTAAAAATCGGACCATTTATGATCCGGATATCCCTCCTAACCTGAATATGACGAAAGAAGAATACAAAAAGTCTACAGCCCCTACAATTAATCATTTTTATGAAAAACTGTTGCTATTGAAAGACCGTATGAATACCCAAACCGGGAAGGAAATGGCAGCGGAGCGTCACCGCTTCATGGAGATCTATTTAGATCAATTTTATGCCGAATGGAACGGCTTGCGATAATTCTAGCGTAATTTAACCTTACCTAAACACACCACATATGTCATTTCGAATTTTACATCGGTATTTAGGCTATTTCTTAGCCGGTATTATGATGGTTTACGCTTTAAGCGGTATTACCCTAATATTCAGAAAAACCGACACCTTTAAAGTTTCCATTGATAAGGAACTAGTCCTTGAGCCAGGGCTAGATGCAACTGCTTTGGGAGAAACACTTAGCATTCGAAACTTAACTCCTAGGGACAATGATGGTACCATGATGGTCTTTGAACAGGGCGTGTATAATACAATCACCGGAGAGACAAAATACACAACTAAAAAATTGCCTACCTGGCTCGATAATTTGACGCATTTACACAAGGCCACCACAGAGGATCCGTTGTATTATTTTAATATCTTTTTCGGATTGGCCCTCCTATTTATGGCGGTTTCCAGTTTTTTCATGTTTGCTAAATCTTCTTTGATCTTCAAGAAAGGATTGTGGTTCACTCTTGGAGGGATCATCCTGGTTATAATTATGCTTTATGTCTAAGGATAAAGTAACATCATGTCAAGGCTTCGCTATCGGCAGAGGGTTAATATTTGGAACAGGCCTGGACTTATTAATGATTGCAGGTCTAGGTGTTGAACCGCTGACTGCAGACTTTATGGAGAACTACTTATGAAACTCTTAGTATTCTTTATTTTGAATTTTGGTGCCTTGGCATTGGGCAGCTATCTAATGGGAGAAGGTCCTACAGGGAATTGGTATACAAACTTGAATAAAGCGCCTTGGACCCCACCTGGATGGGTATTTGGGGCCTCGTGGACATTGATTATGGTGTGTTTGAGCATCTTCATGAATAAAGCCGTACAAATAGATTCATTACGCACGAGCATTCTTTGGATTTATGCAGTCCAATTAGTGCTAAACATCCTATGGAATCCGCTGTTTTTCAATCTTCATTGGACTGGATTCGCCCTTATTGAGATTATTACTCTTGTATTTGTCGTAGGTTTTATGGCCCTGAAAGCCAAACCTTATTTACCGCAATTGACCTGGTTACTAACACCTTATGTGATTTGGCTTAGTATTGCAATAACTCTGAATGCGTATGCCTTACAGAACAATTAAGGTAAATAGAATCCTCATTCTTCTCGGGTTTATTGTAGGTCTACCCCTGCTATTTATGGCAGGATGCAAAACACTTACAAGCACCATCTATCAAAGCATGGATTGTGACCAATTCAATATTGACCACATTGAATTACGTACGGGTATAGATGTCCCAAAAATTAAAAGAAAGTACTGTCTACTTAACGACAGCACACGTACGGTTGAATTCGAGGTGCTACTAAATTCCGAAGAATTAAAATCTTACAGTGCAAAATATTTTAATTGGAAAGCACCTTTGTTTACATCAGAAGGTCGGCGCAGCGATACCGAATGGCAAGCCAGTTTAGACACATCAAATAGAGCACTTATCTTTACTATTAATTATTTGGGAAATGAGTGATCTGGAAAAACATTACGTCAATCGGTCCAGCTGGATACGTGCCGCCGTTTTAGGTGCGAATGATGGAATACTCAGTGTTTCAAGTATTGCTGTGGGTGTTGCTTCGGCAAGCACATCAGAGGCCCCAGTGGTCATAGCTGCATTGGCCGGTTTAGTGGCTGGGGCACTTAGCATGGCTGCAGGAGAATATGTGAGCGTTAGCTCCCAATCGGATATAGAACAAGCAGATTTAGCACGCGAGAAAAAGGAACTCGAAGAGATGCCGGAAGTTGAAGAGCGTGAATTGGCAAAAATTTATGTTAGTCGGGGTCTTACTGAAGAAACTGCTACTGAAGTTGCCCGTCAATTGCACGAACACGATGCCCTCGAAGCACATGCTCGGGACGAATTGGGCATAAATGAAATAACGACTGCGCAGCCGTTACAGGCCGCAGGAGCAAGCGCATTGAGCTTTTTAATTGGTGGCCTCTTCCCTTTTGGGCTCATTTTTCTCTTTCCACTGGACCAATTGTATTGGGTAGAATACGTCTTTAGTATTTCGTTTCTAGCGCTACTCGGCGGTATCAGCGCACGAATTGGCGGTAGTAATGCTTGGAAAGCTGTGGTTCGCATCACCATTTGGGGCACCATTACCATGGGACTCAGCGCGTTGGTTGGAAGTTGGGTCCAAATAGGGCTTTAGCCCTACCTTTGACGTATGGCCACACGAATTAATAAATACCTTAGTGAGATCGGACACTGCTCGCGTAGGGGTGCGGATAAGTTGCTCGAACAAGGGCGAATCACCATCAACGGCGTCGTCCCAGAATTAGGCGAAAAGGTTCAAGAAGGTGATGTGGTTGCCGTTGACGGTAAGGTCGTCGGTGAACGTACTGAAAAACATGTCTATATCGCTGTGAATAAGCCGCGAGGCATTGTTTGTACGACAGACCGACGAGTAGAAAAAGACAACATTGTCGACTTTGTGGGACATCCGCAGCGCATCTTCCCTATCGGTCGGTTGGATAAGCCTTCCGAAGGGCTCATTCTTATGACCAGTGATGGAGATATTGTCAATAAAATTTTACGTGCTAGAAATAATCATGAGAAAGAATACGTCGTCACGGTGCACAAGCCAATCACGCAAGAATTTATCACCCGCATGCGCAATGGCGTTCCTATTTTAGATACAGTCACACGGAAATGTCACGTTGAACAGCTTGGTCCTAAAACATTTAGGATCGTCCTTACACAGGGATTGAATAGGCAGATTCGCAGAATGAGTGAATATTTGGATTATCGAGTAACGAAACTCAAGCGTGTTCGGATCATGAATATTGAACTTGATTTACCAGTCGGCAACTGGCGTGATTTGAAAACGCATGAACTGCAAACACTGAATAGACTTTGCGAATCCAGTAATAAAACACATTTTTAATGGATCTATTAAGCGCTAATATTCAATACATCCCTTTGCACGCTGAAGATCCTATGGTAGCAGTAGATCAAGCTATTGCCTTGATCCAGTCCGCCGGTGTATCCTATGAGGTTGGTGCCTTTGGCACGAGTGTAGAAGGTGATGCACGCGCCGTTGAAAAATTGGTTCATAACCTACTAAAAACTGCGATCTCAAAAGAATTTCTCCTGAACGTTCAGTACCATGTGGGTGGTGACAAACTCAGTAATGAGGAGAAGGTCGCAAAGTTCAGATAGTTCCCTTGAACTAGGCGTATTGAACACTATATTTGCGCCCGGTTGATCGAACACTCTAAAACGTCGAATATGTCTAAGATTCTGTACACAAAAACAGATGAAGCCCCAGCGCTAGCTACCTACAGCTTCTTACCTATAGTAAAAGCATTTACTGCAAAGGCAGGGATTGAAGTCGAAACGAGAGATATTTCTTTAGCGGGAAGAGTTTTAGCAACGTTCCCTGACCATTTAAAGGAGGAACAGCGTATTGCCAACGATTTGGTTGAATTGGGAGAATTAGCAAAAACTCCAGAAGCGAACATCATCAAGCTTCCGAATATTAGCGCTTCTATACCGCAACTCAAGACGGTTATCGCTGAACTTCAAGCTGCAGGTTTCGCCGTACCGAACTACCCGGAACACGCTACCACCACAGCGGAAAAAGACATCAAAGGCCGCTACGATAAAATCAAAGGTTCTGCTGTGAATCCAGTTCTTCGAGAAGGAAATAGTGATCGCCGCGCCCCAAAAGCCGTTAAAAATTACGCACGCAAGCACCCGCACAGTATGGGCGAATGGTCTGCTGAAAGCGCGAGTCATGTGAGTAGCATGTCTGAAGGCGATTTTTACGGAACAGAGACCAGTACCACCCTCGAAGAGAATTGTATTGCTGAAATTCGATTTACAAAAAATACTGGCGAAGTTGAAATTCTAAAGGATTCACTTCCCTTACTTGCAGGCGAGATTATAGATACTGCCACTATGAACATGGCGAAGCTAAAAGCATTTTTAGCCGAGCAAGTAGCGGATGCAAAAGCCAAAGGTGTATTGTTTTCGCTGCACATGAAAGCCACGATGATGAAGGTCAGTGACCCGATCATGTTCGGAGCAGCTGTCGAGGTGTTTTTTAAAGATGTATTCTTAGGCTATGCTAAAGATTTTGCTGATTTAGGCATCGATGTTCGCAATGGACTGGGTGATATTTATGCAAAAATTGGCCAATTGCCAGAGGCGAAACGTCAAGCAATAGAATTGGCTCTAGAGTCGGCCATTACAAATGGCCCAGACCTAGCGATGGTCAATTCAGATAAAGGGATTACCAACCTTCACGTACCCAGCGATGTTATCATCGATGCATCGATGCCTGCGATGATTCGAACTTCAGGAAGAATGTGGGATAAGGACGGTAAAGCACGTGATACAAAGGCAGTCATTCCAGACCGTTCTTACAGCGGAATTTACCAAGCCACCATCGATTTCTGTAAGGCAAATGGTGCGCTCGACCCCACTACAATGGGATCCGTGAGCAACGTTGGACTAATGGCACAGAAAGCGGAAGAATACGGTTCACACGACAAAACCTTCCAGATGCGAGATGCTGGCCGCGTGGAGGTCGTAGTTGGAGATAAAGTAGTGTTGAGACAAGAGGTAAATACCGGCGATATTTTTCGCATGTGTCAGGTTAAAGACGCCCCTATTAAAGATTGGGTGGGATTGGCAGTTCGTCGTGCTCGTGCGACACAAATGCCAGCCGTATTTTGGCTGGATGATGAACGTGCGCACGACCGTGAATTGATCAAAAAAGTAGGCGCCTACCTTCCAGAGCACGATACAGACGGCTTAGACCTGTTCATTATGTCGCCGATCGAAGCCACTAGCTTTAGTTTAGAGCGCATTGTTCAAGGATTGGATACCATTTCTGTTACTGGAAACGTATTGCGCGATTACCTCACTGACCTCTTCCCTATTCTCGAGGTCGGTACATCCGCTAAAATGCTCTCCATCGTTCCTTTGATGAACGGCGGTGGATTATTTGAAACGGGTGCCGGTGGATCTGCACCAAAACACGTGGAGCAACTTACCAAAGAGAACTACTTACGTTGGGACAGCTTAGGAGAATTCCTTGCATTGGGCGTGAGTCTAGAACATTTTGCAGAGAAAGACGGCAATGAGAAAGCTGCTGTGCTATCGCGCACTTTGGACGACGCTACGTCTAAATTCTTAGATACCGATAAGAGTCCTACAAGACGGCTAGGTGGAATTGACAACCGCGGTTCGCACTTCTATTTAGCGTTGTATTGGGCACAAGAATTGGCCAATCAAAATGACAATACCGAACTAAAAGCAACCTTTGCTTCATTCGCGGAAACGCTAACAAAAAATGAGACCGCCATAGTCGAGGAGCTTATCGCAGTTCAAGGCAAAGTCGCAGATATTGGCGGCTACTATTACATGAACGATGATAAAGCTGCTGCAATCATGCGTCCGTCTCAAACTTTGAATCAATGCATTGATTCGTTCTAAGATCTGAGAAACAAACATGCAAAGAAAAACCCGGCGCCTGTGGCGCCGGGTTTCTTTTTACCGCATATCGCGGCCGCGGGTGCGGCGCACGATCTGGTTAACGCTGTTTCGCAAAGGCAAAGGTCAGCGGTATGTGCAAGCGTTTGGCCCAGCTCTTCTCATCGTGCGCCGCACCCGGGAACTTTTGGGTAACCCAACGTTCTCCTGAAACAAAACCATTGGACTCTAAAACGGAATTGACTTGATTTTGAAACGGCTCATACATCGCGTCGAGCGTCTCTGTACCATAATCAAAGTAAATTCTCTCAATACGCTCTGGTGTAATGTTATCAGCTATGTACGCCTGGAATGCATTAGGTATTTCTTCATTCGGGCTAAAACCACCAGGCCAATGCGTACTCATGCACAATGCCGTACCAAAAACCTCCGGATATTCCCCGATAGCATACATACTCATGAGACCGCCCATAGAACTCCCTGCTACAGCCGTTGCACTTTTATCAGAATAAACCTGAAATGTGGTATCGACTAAAGGTTTCACAATGTCTACCATATAGTGTAAATACGCATCGCTTTTGACAGGAAAAGCCGTGTCGGATCCATACGGGGAAGCGATTGCCGCCATGGTCGAATCTGAAAATTGCGCACGCAGCGTTTGGAAAGGCTTCTGCGGGAAATATTCAAAGTTTCGCATGACTCCGCCATGATGCAACGCCACGATAATGGTGGGCAAAGTCGTTTTTGTCGCAATAAGACTGTCCATGATTTCATCCACACGCCATTCTTGATGGTTCCAGGTCGAATTTGCATCAAACAACATCTGGCCATCATACATGTAGAGCACGGCATGTTTGCGCTTACCATCGTAAGTGCTGGGCAGCCAAACGTCCAGCGGTCGCGCACTGAGTGTGCCTTTCGTATGCGAGCTATCCAGTCGCAATAACGTTCCGGTGGATACCCCGCTGACAGTATCCCATTGCAACGTTGTAGTAGCCTCGCTTTGAGTAGAATTACTGCTGCAACTCAACAAGGATAGGGCTGTAAAAAGAGTGAAAAAGAAGAGTTTCATTTGCTATTTCAAATCAAAAATGAGTGCTCCCATAGGGGCCAAAGTGAGTGTTTCTTCCAGCGTAGTAGTCGTACCCGTCAAAACCTCGATCGCCGCTGAGAAGCCTTCAAGTCCTTGCTGGAATCGGACCAAATCAAGCGATACTTCCTCACTGTTTCGGTTAAATACCACCATTTTATGCTCGTCCTCGAACGATCTGAAATAGACGTAAACCTCATTCTGCGGGATATAATGCAAAAGTGTTCCCATATTTAACGCACAGGACTCGCGGCGCAATTTAGCCAGCGACTGGATGTAAGCAAAGGCCTCTTTCTGCTGAGCAGTGAGCCCTTCTCCGGTAAAGGCATTGACCGGGTCGCCTTCCCATCCCCCGGGAAAATCTGATCGAATAATACCATGGTCTTCAGTTCCTGGATTGCTCATAAGAATCTCTGTACCATAGTAGAACTGCAACGTACCACGCGTAGTAAAGAGAAATGCCATCGCCATCTTCCATTTGTCGTAATCCTCGTCCAATTGCGTGTAAATACGACTCATATCGTGATTGTCTGGGAAAATCATAATGTTGTTGACATCCCCGTACATGTAGTCGTTAGCAAGACTTTCATAGATCTTCGTCATGCTGCTTCTCCATCCCGATTCACCTTTCAACCCTTCTATGAGTGCCGATTGTAACGGAAAATCCATGACACTTGGCAAATAGGTCGTATAATCGTCCATCTTCGCAGTGCCCGCCTGCCAATAGCTGATCAAAGCGGGATCACTTACCCACTCTTCTCCTACGATATTGAAGTTGGGATATTCGTCTAATATGGTTTTGGTCCAGTCTGTGAGAAACTGCTTTTCTGGATACGGCCAGGTATCCATTCGAATACCGTGCAACCCTAAATATTCAATCCACCAAATTGAATTCTGTATCAGGTAACGGGCCAATTTTTCATTGCGCTGGTTCAAATCCGGCATCGTTTCTACAAACCATCCATCGGTAAACATCTTACGATCCACATCCGCTGCATGCGGATCGAACCGACTCACCTTCATATGATTCGTCTGTGTAAATTCAGGCCATTGATTAACCCAATCTTTGCTCGGTAGATCTGCCATCCATGGATGTGAACTCCCGATATGATTTGCGACTTGATCCATAATAAGACCAATGCCTTTCTCCTTCGCCTTATCGGCCAATTCTTTATACAGTGCATTCGAACCGTACCGTTCATCTACCGCGTATAAATCCGTCATCGCATACCCGTGATAACTGTACGATGGCATATCATTTTCAAGTACCGGATTAAGCCATAAACTACTCACTCCCAGATTCTTAAAGTAGTCTAAACTTTCAATAACGCCTGCTAAATCGCCTCCGTGACGACCGCCTTGAAACTCACGATTAGGAGCTTCAAGCATTCCCTTAACACAGTCATTGCTAGGATCGCCATTACGAAAACGGTCTGGGGTTAAGAGGTATATAAAATCCGCAGATGAAAATCCTTTACGTGCTGCACTTCCTTCCGCGCGCGCTCCAATATGGACGTTCAAGCGACCTACTTTCTTACCCTTCGTATTGCGAAAAACCAAAGTATGATGGCCTACTTTGGCATCTGCAGGAATTTTAGCGGTGATAAACAAATAGTTTGGGCTTTCCAATCCTTCACTTTTGAGGACTTCAAACGTCTTACTTTCTGCAATTAATTCGGAAATGTCTTTACCGTACACCATAAATTCTACGGTATTCATCTCCATTCCTACCCACCAACTTTCGGGTTCAATTTTATACAAATTCTGCGCCTGCGCGCCAAAACACAACAGAAACGCAAGACTTATCAATAGCTTTTTCATGACGTAATATCTAATACTCTTTAAATGTACAACCTGCTAGAGATTTTACCTCATGTTTGATAAAGACCCCGTAGTTTTGCACAAAAGATGAGCAAATGGCAAAATTGAAATTACAAGCGGAAGTCATAAGTGCCCTTGAAGGTGCCGAACTACAAGATTTTAGCACCGCTCAACGCGCCGTAGTCAGCACACTTAAAAGTGGTCAGAACAAATGGCTCATCGCAGCGGATCTCGCTCCTTTGCGCATTGCAGTGGCAGCGACCATAATTCATCAACTCAAGGAAAGTTTCGAAGATGTAGCACGCGCTTTAATCCTGGTGCAGAACTCTGAAATCGCAGATGAATACGCACAACACTTTGAAACCCTAGGCAAGCATACGGATCTTCGTGTGTGGACCGCGTACCCTGGGCCTCAATTATTAAAACAAAAGGAGGATATCTACTTCGGAGCAGATGTGGTTATTGCTACGCCCAAACGCTTGAACGAATTACTAAATATTGAAGGATTCAATAGTGCCTCTGTGAAAACGCTAGTCTTAGATGCATCGAACCAATTGCTTAAAGTAGGTAATATAGCTTTCACTCAACGTATCAGTGATAGTATCCCTTTAAAACAACGCGTATCATTAAGTACTGAAAATAAAGGAAGTACGGATGCTTACATGGACCGATTCGCCTTTCCTTTTTCCGTCGAAGAATATTAAGCTTGAACCGTTAAACGATGATCAGGCCAATACCCACTGTGGCGTGCTGGGTAAGCTTCGCTCAAGCCCGCTAAACTGTTTTTCCACCATTCTTGAGCATCAGCAATCAATGCATCGCTGTCCGTGTGAGAAATTGGAACAGCACGTATATCCACATATGCGTTGATTTTCGGCTCGCAACAAATCGCCCAGAGATGCGATAGAAATTTGACTCCAACTGGAAAACCAGTTTTCGCTGAATCGAAATGGAGGCTCCATTGGTAGATATTAAATCCATGTTTGGCACTTTCATAGAACATACCTGGCTTTAGGGGCAGCATTTGTGGTCCCTCCCAAGAAGTACCCTCCGGAAATAACACAACAGTTTGACCGCCTTTTATCGCTTCAATAATACCCTGGCGTGTCTTTATACGACTCTCTTTACTTTCACGTTTGACCCATAAAACGCCTAGTGCTCGAGCTGCCCAACCTATGAGTGGCCAACTCCTAACTTCGGCTTTTCCTACTATGGTATATAGAGCGCTAGTTGGCACAAATAGGACGTCCAGATAAGAACGATGATTTGCCATCAAAATACCCGGGCCTACGCTATCAAATCGAGGGCCCGACACCTTAACACCAACTATCGATAGCAACACCCAACGCAATGCGATAAATAAACCGTGTGCAGCTTTTCTACCCGCAAAAGGATATAAAAAGGCGAGACTGAGCACTCCAATAAGAATGACACTAAAAACACCGCAAACGCGAATAAAACCCAAGATACTTTTCATCGATGCAATTTACCTCTACAATTTAAGGACTCGTGAAAAAGATATACTCATGTTTTGAGAAAAAACATATCCAAATCAAACCCAATGGTATTTACTGGATTAATTCGTTCTCGAAAAAGAGACTAGAAATTCCAGCGATCTCTAAAAGTGTCCTTCACATCCACACCTATTTTCACACGAAAACCAGGATTAGCATCGGTTGGGCTTGTCAAATAATAAACTCCAAACCGCGTAGGAGTCTCCCAAAGTCTCACTTTACGCTCAAGTCCAACATAGGTCTCTAAATGCGAAATATCACTTGAAGGCAAATACAAAGCACTAAAGCCAGCGGCCAAACCAAAACCTAAACGGTTCAACACGGGAACCCGGTCCAATAGAAAGCCATCAAAATGATGAATACCAAAGGCCTGTAAATACACTTCCGGCGAGGCGAAGGTCTCCGGTAAACTCTGCATGGTAAATAATGGATTCGTGAACAGTAGGAAATCGCCACCCCGAAACCATTTGTACTCTATGAAACGTACCGTTGATGGGTCGTTCAAAAATCCACCTGAGATTAGATTATAAAAACTCTCTCCCGGCGCACCCCAGCGTACCATATCCTCTACCTGGAATTCGTATTTAGTATAGCGCACATTAGAGCCCAAAATATCCGGTATGCCTTGCTTAAAGGTCAATCTAAAATCGGGCCAGCGACTGCTTAAAACAATCTTTTGTCGCCCCTTTAAATAATAACGCTGGAATGGCCGAATCAATATTTCGGCGCCCAGCTGAGCTACAGTGTACGTTTCGAAATAACCCGGTTGGTTACGCGCGCCAAACAAGTCGTTTGACCAATCTGCAAATTCGAGCTCTTCAATGCTTTGCCTTTTGCTGTATTCGACCCCAAACCGAGTATAAAAACCATTGAACCACTCGTATTTATGATAACTCTCAATAAAAGTTTTCTGAATGAAATTGCTTCGTGCTAACAATCCTGTCAAATCTACGCTTTGTGTTATTTGGTCGTAGGTGTCGCCAACCTTGAAATGAACGGAACCGTTATGCAACGGTGCATAGGTATACCCCACATCCATCGAGCCCTTCATGTCCTGATTCTTAAAACCATAATTAAGGTTGCCGTAGAAGTTGATGGCATTATCTTTTTTGAATCGCTTACCCAACACCACAGTAGGTCGCCAACGCACACCCCCTATCCCCAGAAGATTCCATTGACCAATCAGCGGGCTAAAATAAAAATTGGTCCCTTGACTTCTTTTCCGGTACCCTACTCCACTAACAAGCGGTTCATACCAATGAAAAGCGTTGTACACAGCATCCATACTATCGAGGTACTCGTCGGAATTTAAGTAACGAATCAAGCTGTCTTGCTTCCGCGTCCATTGGTCCAATTCCTCGCCTTCAGGGCGGTATTCTTCCCAATAACTCACTTCGCGCATCTGCTCGCCTGGCAAGGAACCCACCTGCATCGCTCGCTTCACTGCAGGAACAATCGGTAAATCCATACCTTCCAATTGCCATTCAAACACACTTTTCTTTTTGCTATTACTAATCTTTATCGACGCGTTTGAAAATAAATAACCCTTTGTATACGTCTGTTCTAGCGAAAGTGCACCAACAGTACCCTTAAAAGATACGGGTCGCGATTGCGTGCTATTGATCAACAATTTACCCGACCAGCCACTCTTGCCTGACTTTGGCTCAAAGCCTAACTCTACGAAGGTCTCTCCAGCGAACAGATATTCCTTGAGCCACTGAAATTCGTAAACACTAAATCCATCCCAATCCAAAAGACCGGAAATGCTACGCGCTGATGCCTCTGGCAATTCGTTCGAATTGAAGGGATAAAAAAACGCACGATTAAAAGACATCTCCGGATACCTTTCTAGTAGCCCAGCATCCTCATCTGCATTAAAATCGAAAGCGGGGTTTAAGTTAAAACTTGCATCAAACCGTACAGACCGTCCATCATCTGGAATATACTTACTGTAATCCCGATACGCTTGAACCTCTTGACGTATCGCTAATCCATCAAAGAAAACATGTGCAACTTGTTCGAAGTCAACAGCATTATTCGTGCTCGTATATTTTCTACTGTAATATTTTAAATTCGACGGTGTGGAGCGCTCGAGAGTTCGCCAATTTTGTCGCAGCGCCTTTATCAAAATCTTCGCTGGATCTCCCTGATCAATCACAGTGACTTGCTGTAAAATAATGCTCGTATCGTTTTGTCCTATACTATTTACGGACAAAGACAACAGCGCTAGGATTCCGAAAAGTCTTTGATTAAGAATCAATTTTAACATGGATCTAAGGTAAAAAGAAAACCCCCTCTGCACTAGTGCAAAGAGGGAGCTCCTTAAACATATTAGGTATTAGTCCAATAATCTTTTTTTCTTCGCTGAGTTCCACCCCATAGAAATACCAAATCTGTATGAGGTACCGTCTTTAGGTGGAATTAGAAAGGCGTTGATTGGGAAGTTCATTTCCCCACTTTTTATGGTCTTACCTAAAGAAAACACCAATGCAGTACTAAAGCTGATTTCGCCGCGGCTGTCTAGTTGTCCGTCCATAGTTCTTGAAACATCAATGGTCGGACCGAAAGCAAACTCCCAGCCAGAATTGTTCGAACGTAATCCATTTAAAATGGTTAGTGTCGGAATGAATCGATTCGACTCAAGACCGGAAATCATAGGTACAATTTCGGCTAAAGCTTGCCAATTACCCGTCGTTATGTATGCCTTCTCAAACTGGTAACCGAACTGCGAGCTCAAGGGAATCTGTTGGTTCCATCCGCCTTCTGCCAATGGCTTCGCTAAAATTTTCGCATTGTTCCCCGTCACGAAACCGAAGCCCATACGAGGACCTTCTGCTACCAACGTTCTGTCAAACGGGTTGTTGAGAATATTGTCGTAATCATTGGCTACGGTGACGCGACGAACTAACTCTGGATCTACCTCTACACCCAACATGTCTTTAAGGGTTAGCTCTGCCATGAGGAGATCATTTTTAGGAACGTCGACATAATTTCGATTAGTACTCTTGATAAATTTTCCTTCGGTAACATCAAATAAACGTACGGTGGTACTGACTTTTTCACCGAGCAGGTTCATGGAACCTGTCAAAATAAAATCAACTTCTAACTGCTCTCCGTATTCTTTTAGACAGATTCTTGAGAAACAACCCGTAAAATCTTTTTCATCACGCTCGGAAATGTATTCAATGTCGTAGTTATCCATAACTTCATAATCAGACATGTTAATCATCTCAAGTGACAGCTTTTGAATGATCTGGTAACGTTCTACTTCATTGTAACCGCGTGTGTCAAAATCTAACACCGCCACAGAGGGTTGCGATTGTGCATTTGCGCTAAACGCGCTCGTTGTTAATGCAATAACAAATAATAAATTTTTCATAGTTCGTTGTTTCAGTCTTTTATCAGTGCTAAAGTCCAACAAACCGAAAATCCTCTTAACCTTAAATAATCTCTAATACGAGTATTTCAGAGACAATTACGGTAGGATTTTAATTAGTGATCCATGTTTTGTATCAGAATTGATACTTTTTCTTTTTTTCGAAGGCACGATACAGGCTAGCCCTACTCACACCAATGTATTGAGCAAGTGTAATTCTATCCATAATATGGTACAATTCACGCTGCCGCTGCTGCACCCATTCAATACGATCCGGAGTCTTATTCATCCGTAGCATATTCAAACGTTCTCTCCGGATCTTTTGAATTTCCGCAGTTCCACTGAGGTAAATAAGGTTCATTTCGACGGGGTATTCTTGCTGTAATATTAGATAATCAGCCTCCCTAAGCCTTAGGATTTCCACGCTCGTGTAAGCAGAAAAATAATGTTTTGGCCTTTGGTTCGTAAACAAAGTGTCTTCATTAACAAATATGGAAGAGGGAGGAATCATGTTGAATAACGAATCCTCTTTCGCATACGGGCTGCGGTACATCTCCTTTAAAAACCCATTTTTTAAAAACCAAAAATCCTTGTTCATTGCACCAAGCTCTACTAAAACTCTGCCCTTTTCTGCGCTAATACCAGAGTCCATTGATGCGATTATGGCATCTATCGCTTCATCAAAAAATTCAGAGTAGACGGGTAGCGATTTAAAATATTCTCGCATTGCTGCTTTTTCGCCACTATTCATGACCAATTTCTTTTAGAGATCTAAATAGAGAGGCCCTCGAAATACCGAGATAATCTGCCAGTTCGCTTCTTGGTATCAAGTGCAGTAAATCCGGAAATTGCTCTAAAGCAGCATGAATTCTATTTGTTCCAGAGGTTTGAAGCATTTCATAGGTAGTATTGCGGTATTCAGTCATACTGAGGTTAATCAGCGCCTCCACTAGTTTAGCTCCTAGACCACCTTGACGGAGCGCATTTTGAAAATGAACGGATGGTAAGGAGGCTACCTTAGCATGAGACAAGGCCTTAGAATAGGTATCAGAACGTTTGGAATACAGCAATAAATCCTCAGAGAACGCGAATTTATTTGGCCTGTGGAAGCGGAGAATAAACGAATGAGAACCGCGTTGTAAATATTCCGCAAAAGTGCCTTCAAGTATAAAGTTCAGATCTCCGTTAGAAGAACTTAAATCCCAAAGGGTATGACCGCTAGGTACAGTCCTCAATGTAAATTTGCTGCTCAACTCACTTAAGGCTTGGAATTCAAGGTCACCTTGTAGTTTAATATGAGAAAGTAACCCGTAATGAAGTCGTTCGACCTCTTTTTGAGAAAGCATTGGCTCTTCGTATTGGTTTGGTTTGGTTTGGTAAAGACAAGTTACCAAAAAATCTAGGCCGCATGTAGATTAAGGCGAAAAGTTTCCTGTAATCCTTTACTCTTTTTCACCGGGATATCTGTCGTAAATCATTGTTCACAACTGATTCAATATTTAAGATTATTTCAGCTCAACGCCCTTGAATAGTGAGACACACTTCGACTTAGATGACTGACATTAAGTTGATAAGATCTATTGGTAACGTTCGAATATTAATTGTAATTTACACTATTGTTAATCTATAAACGTGCATTATGAAACGTATATGTAGTATTAACCAAGCCATTAAACTTTTCAAAGGAGACCTGCCAAAGGTTAAGAATTATCTTCTGGAGCGAGGAATCCGCATCTCAGATAAAGTGTTGCGAGAACGTCTCAAAACATTGTGAAATTTGTAATAAATAGCCCTCGAAAGGGCTATTTATTTGCCTTATTTTTGGTTAAAATATAGCCGCAATGAAACGACTGCTCCTAATCGCTACTATCGCTGTACTGCTCAATTCATGTGCCAGTCCTAACCGAAGTCTTTACGATACTGCAAACAGTTTATACGGACAGAATTGGACCTATATCGGAACAATCATGGTATATCCAGATATTATCTACAGCGATAAAATCACGGCCGCCGAAAAAACCCGAGAAATATCGTTGCATGATGGATTAATAAGCTACGATAAGATGTTAGCTGCAGCACGCGAGGCCTACGGGGATACAGTTACAATCGCGAACATTAGAATCTATACTGAAGAATTTAAAACACGTTGGTTTGGTCGCAATTCTGACGTTCAAGCCATGGTTGACGTCATCTACGTCACAAAGTGATCAGTTGCAAAGATGGAGTAAGGAGCTGTCAAAATGTGTCTTATAATCCGTGATGCGATGGTAGGTAGCCTCAAGTTCTTCTAAATAACATGCTACTTCCTCGTAACAAGTCTCAAAAAAATCGTCATCAATAAGATTCAAACTTAAACGATAGAGTTCTAGGGCATCAAGGACCTGACGAGCGGAGGAACCGAATGTTTCAAAGAAATAAACTGAATGTGACTGAAGCAAAGCAAGATTAAAACCGTTTTGCTTGAAGGCCCAAATGATTTGTACTTCCTTATTATTTTTTAGCACAGGCTCAGGTAAAGCACGAATAATTTCCTGAAAAGCATGCAAAAAACACAACTTACTCACAATTAATCTGTTTGTAGTTTTAGCAACATCAACGAACAGAATGTCGGCATTATTTAATCTGAGGTCATCCACATACAAAAGTTAAGCATAAAATTTAATGTTGAAGGATTACGATCAAAAAGTTTCACAAAACGACTTATATGCTCTCATTCGCGAGGGAGAGCATAGCGAGCAAGACTTTAAGTACCGTATTTCAGATGCACGTAAGATAGCAAGAACACTCAGCGCATTTGCGAATACAACTGGTGGTAGACTGCTTGTCGGTGTCAGAGATAACGGCAGTATAGCGGGTGTGAAAGATGAAGATGATATCTACATGTTAGAAAGTGCTTCTGAGGTTTTCCTGAAACCAGCTTTGAAGCTCGAAGTTTGGGCACATGAGATTGAAGGAAAGAATGTTTGGGAAATAGAAATTACCGAAGGCAAGGAAAAGCCTTACCAAGTAGATGAAATCGACGGCTTGAAAGCCTATTATCGTGACAACGACCAAAATTTTGTCGCAAACGCGGTTCTAAAAGAAGTCTGGAAACAGGATCGATTAAAAGAATCTAAGCACCCCGTCGCATTCACAGAGAAGGAGCAGCGGCTCATTCAATACCTCAAAGATTATGACGAAGTAAGTGTTAGTAAAGCTGCGAAAGTAATGCAGTTGCAAAGAAGGAAGACTATTGAAATTTTAGCTCGCCTCATACGATGGGAAATTATTAATTGGTCACACGACACACAAGAAGGTTTCCGATATAGCCTTTAACCTATGTATTGGTGTGGATTTGATACCGTCCGAAGGGACCATTGAATTAGCGTATTTAATTCATCCTCTTCATTGAGTCCCCTTTTAATTCCCGCTAGTTGCATATGATGCGTTAAATGATGCAGGACAATACCACAACTTACTGAGACGTTGAAACTCTCGACAAAACCTTGCATGGGTATGTAGATCAATTCATCAGCCAATGACTGGAGTAAATCTGAAGCCCCCTCGTGTTCATTACCGAAGCAAATCGTTGCACTCAAAGAAGGATCTAGAGCGGTTATTGGTCGAGCGCGGGGATCAACTGCAGTGACATATAGTTTGCGCCCAGAAGCCTTTAGTTGGCGCGCCCATTCCTCTTGATTTCCGTCATTATAGGTATTAAAAAAAGTGGTGTCAAGCCACTTCTCCACCCCTTTAGAGATACCAGAGGCGACATTGAATCGTTCGTTTTTATCGTAGATATCAACCCGATGGACTCCAAAAGCATCTGCAGTTCTCATTAATGCTGAGGCATTCTGTGTCTTCATCATGTCTTCAAGGCCGAGTGCAAAATGTCGAGTTCTATTTGCCACCTTAGTCTTAAACAAGGATTGCTTGTGCGCGGTCAAACCAGTGCATAGCTCTTTATACAATTTTCTTTTCTCGCTTATATCTAAGGTCATCCAATCAGTTGTGGTCATTTCTTCGTTTCTTTGCAAAGTCAAAAATAATAGAGATGGTCAGTAAGATAATTCGATTAGGCGTAACTGCCGCAATTTTGGTTTGGTCGGTATTGCAATTCGTAGATGGCGAAATTGGTAACGGCATTGCCTTACTCTTTCCTGCAGCCCTTGTTCTATTGACCTATTTCAGAAATGAACGTATACTCATCTCGCTTTGGTACATGCGTAAGAGTGATGTTGCTAAAGCAGAAAAAATGTTAGGTCGTATTCGCAATCCTGAAAAAAGCCTGATCAAAAGTCAATTGGCATATTACTATCTTCTTATGGGGATGATTGAAAGCCAGCGTAAAGTAGGTAAAGCCGAAACGTTATTGAAGAAAGCTTTGAATACCGGTTTAAGAATGGACCAAGACAAAGCTTTGGCTAAACTAAATTTAGCCGGTATCGCATTGACGAAACGTCGTAAGAAAGAAGCACAGATTTTATTGACTGAAGTAAAGCGATTGGATAGTAAAAATGTCCTTGCCGAACAAACGAAGTACATCAAGCAACAAATGAAACGCATCTAAGAATAAGCCTTGAACTTATAGGGAACTCAGGTGTTAGCTGAATTAAACGCAACACTACATGTACACCCTAGAACGCACCCAACGCTTACCTATCAGTGTTGAAGAGGCTTGGAAGTTTTTCCAATCTCCAGAGAATTTAGCCGCTATCACTCCGGATTATATGGGTTTCAATATTCTATCTGAAACGCCAGATGAAATGTACCCAGGGTTATTCATTCATTATAAAGTGAGTCCACTGTTAGGTATGAACATGCACTGGACTACAGAAATTACCTATGTCGAAGCTCCTACCTATTTTGTTGATGATCAACGGGTAGGCCCATACAGTATTTGGCATCACGAGCACCACTTTAAAGCAATCGAGGGTGGAGTAGAAATGTTCGATCGTGTTAATTACAAAGTACCCTTTGGGATTTTAGGCAAAATTGCCCACCCCATTATTGTACGTCCGAAACTAGAGGAAATATTTGATTATCGTTTTCAGAAAACTGAAGAGTTGTTCGGCAAGTGGAAGTAGTTGCATTAGGCATAGATTACGGAAGTAAAACATCAGGTTTTACGGCGGCAGCAAGTTATTCCTCTACCGGTATAGTGCAGGTCTATCAAAGTACAAAAGGCAAAGATGCAGATGCTTGGCTTCTGGATTTGACAAAAAAATTGAAACCTCAATATGTTGCTATAGACGCCCCTCTAAGCCTTCCTGGAGTCTTTATGGATCCAACCTTATTCAATAATTACCACTACAGAGAGTGTGACCGACTTACAGGTGCAATGAGTCCTATGTTCTTAGGGGGCTTAACCGCACGCGCCATGCAATTGACGGCAAAACTGAAGCTATCAAACATAGAATCAGTCATTGAAACGTACCCTAAAATGGTTTGTAGCGCCCTAGGCTTGGATATGAAGCGTTACAAAAAAGATAGCACGTATCTCGAAGAGTTAAATTTTAAAGACTTTATGGATAATGCGCAGCTCAATCACTCAGTTAAGAATTGGCACCAATGGGATGCATTAATGGCCCTATTCGCTTGTTTAAAGCATAAAAACGGGACGGCGGAAGCCATCGGAAATCCTTTAGAGGGAATCATTTATTTTTGAGACATGTCAGAAGAGAAGAGAACATTTAATCCAATTGATCCTGAAAAGATCGCCGAAAACGCCAATGTGCTGCCGTACGGCTCCTCGGTTTCTGCACCTGCATTTCAAGCTGTTGATACACTAAAAAACAAAAGTCTTGATGTAAATGCGATGGAAATGCAAACGGACATGCAGCTCGATCAAATCCGTCAACAGATAGAACTATTGGCCCAACAAGCCGGGAAGATTCAAGCCAGAAAAGCCCTTAGCGAGCAGATATATTCAGCACACATGGGCTTTAAACCAGAAATCAATCATACGTATTACCTCTACAAGAAAGATGAAGAAGGTAACGTCCTCAGTATGATTGCTCCTCATGAATGGCGGAGCTGTCCCTACGAATTCTTAAATAAGGTCTTATTATTGGCCGATCATACTTGGGACATTATCGATTAATGTTAGAATTCATCGATCACATCGAATCGCCTACCGCGCCAACCCTTGTCTTATTGCATGGATACGGTAGCAATAAGGAAGATCTTTTCGGTCTCCAGCCCTACTTCAAGGGCTACAATCTCGTTTGCTTTCAAGCCCCAATCGCTATGGGTATGGGAGGCTATGCTTGGTATCCGATTGATTGGAATAATGGAGCTAAAATCATTGACAGCGAAGAAGTAGCTTCTGCGAAGTCTCTCGTATTAAATGCTATCGAAGACTGGACTGCATCGAATAAAATTCGTGGACGGGTGGTTATAGGTGGATTTTCACAAGGCGCTATACTATCTACAGCCGTATATGCTAGCGGAGTTAAAGCTGCTGGATACGTCTTCTTAAGCGGTTATGCCCTACCCGAATGGCACCATTTGCTCTCTTCGTTTGAATCTCAAATACCAGTATTTCAGTCGCATGGGATAGAAGACCCCGTCATTCCATTTGAATGGGCACAAGCCACGGCTGAATTGTTGACCGCTAATCCCAATTACAATTTCCATGAATTTGCAATGGGGCACAGTCTAAATATGCCCTGCATCTCAAAATTGCAGGAATTCTTAAAGAATACGCTAGCCTAAGGAATTGATAATTTTCTGACTGGCCTTACCATCGCCATAAGGTGCTTTTGTCCCGGGCTTAAAAGCTGATAGAATGTTTCGTGCTTTCGGCGCTAGGAGTTCCTTTTTAGAAGGATCAAAAAGGATACTCGCACCCATTTCAATCAATTCGACCCATTCGGTTTCACCCCTGAGCGTAACGGAAGGCTTATCGGAGTAATAGGCCTCCTTCTGAAGTCCACCACTATCGGTCAATACCAATGATGTTTGTTTGAGCGCCCAAAGCATTTCGAGATAACCTACAGGAGGTGCAATATGAACAGATAAGTTCAAACCAAATTCTTTTAAGCGAACTGCGGTCGCGGGATGTAATGGCATCCAAACAGGCATTACCGTATCGTTAAACGTATTTAACTGATCTACGAGAAAGGCCAGTCGCTCCGGACGACTAATATTTTCAAAGCGGTGCATGGTAGCCAAGGCAAATGGCTTTTGAAAAAATGAAATAGGCCCCATTTTTTCTGTGTGTACAGCGCTAGACTGAAACATCTGCAATGCATCTAACATCACATCTCCCACTTGTTCTATAATACGCCCCTTGAAACCTTCACGCTTCAAATTTTCTGTTGCTTGTTGCGTTGGTGTGAATAGCCATTTCGCAATGTGGTCAGATTCAACTCTATTGTGTTCCTCAGGCATCTCATCATTGTAAGATCGCAGTCCCGCTTCAATGTGAACCAGCGGAACCTTGCACTCCTGTGCCATACGCGCTCCTGCCAAAGTTGAATTCGTATCACCATAAACAAGCGCGATATCTGGCTGAATAGCATCAAATATGGGTTTCAATTCATCCTTCATCCGGGAGAGCATCTCATCTCGTTTGAGATTGCCACAATTTAAAATGGCATAAGGCTTTGGTAGGCCCATTTCTTCGAAGAAAACGGTACTCATACTGGGATCATAATGCTGCCCCGTATGAATCACATACTCCTGATAACCATTTAATTGAAGAGCTTTGCTTACAGAAGCACTTTTAATGAATTGGGGACGCGCACCAACAATAGTGATGACCTTCATATTATTGAGAAATTGCAGCGACTACCCCATCGCGTAGTTCGTATTTCTCCCCGGTCGTATCACATATAGCAGTAGTACCACTATCAAAATTTAAACGTGCACCTGCCTTACTAACCCAGCCTTGTTGTCTGGCTGGTACCCCGTAGATAAAGGCAAAATCAGGCACCTCACGTGTCACTACAGAACCTGCTCCAATGAACGCATAAGCGCCGATTGTATTTCCACATACTATCGTAGCATTGGCGCCAATCGAAGCACCTTTTTTAACTAGAGTTCTAGCGTAATTCTTTTGCTCAATAAAACTGCGCGGTGCATTGACATTGGTGAAAACCATTGAAGGGCCCAGAAAAACATCATCCTCAATCTCAACGCCGCTATATACACTGACGTTATTTTGAATTTTAACTCCTGATCCGACTATAACCGCGTCGCCTAGAAATACGTTTTGGCCAAGTATACAATTATCGCCTAGCGAACAATGTGACATAATGTGGCTAAAATGCCAAATCTTAGAGCCAGTACCTATTTGGACATCGGTATCAACAACGGCTGTTTCATGTACGAAAAAATCATCCATAATTAGGAAAAGTAGGTTGTTACGGTAGTCTGAATCGCAAGGACCTCACTGGGTTCGAGCGCCTCATGCACAGGAATACTAATAACGCAGTTTGATAAACTTTCGCTTACAGAGAGCGAAGTTCTCGGCTCAAAATGTGCGTAAGCCTTCTGTTTGTGCAGTGGAATGGGGTAATAAATCATTGTGGCAACCCCACGATCATTCATAAATGAAGCAAAACCGTCACGTTTTCCGTTAGGAACGCGAAGCGTAAATTGGTGATACGTGTGGTTCGAAAAAGATGCCGTTAAAGGAAGTACAACTCCATTCAAAGATTCAAAAGCACTCAAATACTGTCCCGCAATTTGAATTTTGGCGTTTAATGCCTGCGGTAAGTAGTTCAATTTAATAGTGAGCGCTGCAGCCTGAATGGGATCTAACCTTGAATTCACTCCTAATTGATCGTGATGGTATTTTTTACTTTGTCCGTGGCTGGCAATAGATTTTGCTTTTGCAAGCAACGAAGAATTCGTGCTAGCAATTGCACCTCCATCACCGAGCGCACCAAGGTTTTTCGTCGGAAAGAAACTAAATGTCCCAAAGGACCCTACTGTACCCGCATTACGACCTGCATATTTACCGGTGGTGAAGACTGCCCCAAATGCTTGTGCCGTATCCTCCACAACGGGAATGTCTGGAGCAACGTTTTCTAATGCCTCAATATCCGCGCATTGTCCATACAGATGCACGGCTATAATGGCGGCAGTTTTATCAGAAAGTACAGATTTGACTGAATCTGGATCGATAGTAAAGGTTGATTCGTTGACATCGCACCAAACTGCTACGGCCCCTAACAAGCCGATAACTTCGGCGCTTGCCGCGTAGGTAAAGGCCGGAACTATTACCTCGTCCCCAGCCTTGATGTCCAGAGCCATAAGTGCGATTTGAAGCGCATCGGTACCGTTTCCAACTCCGATTACAGGTGCACCTAAGTAAGATGCTGCTCTCGCTTCAAAATCTTGTACTACAGTTCCTCCAATATAACCTCCGCTGTGTACTACAGAGAGAACAGCTTTATCCAAATCGCTTTGATAAGGCGCATGGATTTTGGGTAAATCTACCATTGGAATTGGCTTCGACATCATCTCAGAATTATACTGCAAAATAGGGCGAATACATTAGGTTAAAAAATATTAACTAGTCCAGCTTGAGCCAGCGCAACTGAGCCATTCGATCCCCATCAACCAATCGGATAAACTACAAGCACAAGAAAATAGACTAAGTAGTAATGCTTTCATAAGACGCGATATTTGAGGTTTCTATTCAAATTGGCACGCCATATCCTAAAAGTCAATTTTTGTAAAGAACTAAAAGTTGCGAACAAAAAAAGCCCCCAATCCTCACGGATTGGGGGCTTTTGAAATTTTGCTTTGCGGTTACTTACATCGCGCCATCAAGCTTCGCCGCAAGTACTTGTTTACTTGTTGCTCCCACTTGCTTATCTACGATCTCACCGTTTTTGAAAACCAATAGCGTTGGGATGTTACGTACACCGAACTGCTGTGCAACCGCACCGTCCGTGTCTACGTTTAATTTTCCTACAACTGCCTTGCCTTCGTAATCACCCGCCAATTCATCAACAACTGGTCCAACCATGCGGCAAGGGCCGCACCATTCTGCCCAGAAGTCAACCAATACAGGCTTGTCTGATTTCATTACAACTTCTTCAAAGTTTGCTTCTGTTATTTCGAGTGCCATAAAAATGTATTTCGTTTTCTTAATTCAAAAGTAGGACCAATTTAGCCTTGTAACCTATAGGCTCCACCTATGAGGTCATTGATGTTATCCACACGAAATGACCCTATTCTGTTAAAAACCCTATTGAACCAGCAAGAGCTGGGCTGTACCGTCTCTACGCACGATATAACTCCCTCGAGGCCAATCCGAAATATCTATGGTACCCCCATCAGCTAAATCACCCTCAAAGTGCACGCTGCCGCGCATATCAATAATTTGAATAGCACGAATAGAACCTGTAGTTTTTAGAGTGAGCGTATTCTTTGCAGGATTTGGAAAACACGTCCAAGGTGTATCATCGCGCTCCTTCATTCCAATGTGCAGCGCCAGTCCAAAAGCAAAACCACCAGTGAATCCTTTTGCCGTAGTGTCTAGACGTATCCAACGTTCTGGAAACGTATTGGCAACATCAAAGGGGATGAGTGAATCGCCTTCAAAATAAACTTGAGTCACCAACGTATCTGTAAACCAAGCATCTGTTAGATAACTTTTTAGATGAATGTGCGAGGGTCGGTAAGGATAAATACCTGGTAATTCAGTGTGAAATATGGTAGACTTTCCCGAGAGTTCCAATTTACCTCGGTAAGCGAAGTCGTTCGGATTGCCATCGACATTGCTATACTCGCCCAGCGTATTTGCGTGCCACAACTCCACCATATAGGTGCTCGCAAGTGTATCTAAATCTACTGTATCACAATTTGATGAAACATAAAACGTAAGCTGTAAAGCTCTTGCCGTGTCATTAACTCCTGGAGCAAGGGTGTCATTAGTAATGATCGGTGCATTTTCAATAAAATAGGGCCCTAACTGGTCCGGTGTAGTTACACAGTTCACCTGGGCTAAAAGAGGTGTCGTAAAGACTAGCATGATGCATCCAATCCACTTTTTCATCTAGTTTATCACCTTTGGTTGTAGTTTATCATGGTATTCTAGTACCTGCAACAAGTCCTTCGTGATAGTGACTTTGAATTCTTTTACAGGCAGTTTTATATCAAGTTTTTCTTCTAAATCTATCACATGCAGCTTCACTCGTTTTTTCCCAGGATACAGCGCTAAAAGCTCATGAAGTTCATCTACCAATGGCGTGGTCAGTTGTTGTAAACTTAGTTTAATCTCTAGACTCTTACTGCTTTCCTCCAAAACTTCCGAAAGTAAACGTACCTCTGCAACATCGACGCTCAAACGTTCTACAAAGCCTTCGCCTTGGCGTTGATTAAACTTTCTGCCGCGTGCTCTTATATAGAGTAATTGCTCGTTATCAAAGAAGTGACGGAACTTCAGGTAATCTTCACCAAAGAGCTTGAATTCATAATCCCCATGAAAATCCTCGAGTCGGAATATCCCCCAACCTTTTCCCATTTTTGAAATACGATGTTGCGCATCGGTTACTATCCCGGCAACGGTTACATCTCGGCCCAATATGCTTTCGACATTAATCAAACGGCTCAAAGAGGCGTTACAGAAATACTTAATCTCTGTTCTAAAGTCATCAAGCGGATGAGAACTAAGGTACACCCCGTTAATCTCCTTTTCCTTCTTCAGCGCAACGATTGATGGCCATTCAGGTACGTCAGGCATAGTGGGCGGTGGAAGTTCTTCTCCAGATCCTTCACCAAAAAGTGAAGCTTGTGCACTTTCCGCATCGTTTTTCTTGCCTTGAACGTATTTGATTGCTTTTTCTACAAAACTACGTCCACCCTCTTCCTCCGAGAAATACATCGCACGGTGGGTACCCTCGAAATCATCCATAGCACCACCAAGAATGAGGCATTCGATCGTTTTTCTATTGGCTTGTCGGAGGTCTATGCGCTCTAATAAATCGAAGAGATTTTTGAATTGTCCTCCATCTTCACGTTGAGCGATGATTTCACGGACTGCATTTTCACCTACACCTTTCATACCGCCCATTCCGAATCGAACTGCACCTTTTGGGTTAACAGCAAACCGCAATAAACTTTCATTCACAGAAGGACCCAATACTTGTACACCAATGCGGCGGCATTCTTCCATAAAGAAGGTGACCGTCTTTAAATCCGACATGTTATTTGACAATACTGATGCCATAAATTCTGCAGGATAATGCGCTTTGAGGTAAGCTGTTTGGTAGGCTACCCACGCGTAACATGTGGAATGTGATTTGTTAAATGCATACGAAGCGAACGCCTCCCAATCCTTCCAAACTTTCTCGAGCACGTCCCTATCGTGACCACGTTCTTCACCGCCGTCTAAGAACATTGGCTTAAGCTTATCAATGATGTGTTTTTGTTTCTTACCCATACCCTTGCGAAGCATATCGGCTTGACCTTTTGAAAAACCAGACAACTCTTGCGATAACAACATTACTTGCTCTTGATAGACGGTAATCCCGTAGGTTTCTTTGAGCTTGCCCTCCATAGCATCTAAATCGTAAACGATTTCCTTGCGGCCGTGTTTTCGATCAATGAATTCAGGAATATATTCTAAAGGTCCTGGACGATATAAGGCATTCATTGCAATGAGATCTGCAAACTCAGTGGGCTTTAGTTCTTTGAGGTATTTTTGCATTCCAGCACTTTCGTATTGGAAGATTCCCACAGTTTCTCCTCGTTGAAATAATTCGTACGTTTTTGTATCATCAAGCGGAAAACTATCCGGGTCTAGATCTACATCGTGACGTTGTTTGACCAAACGGCATGCCTCTTTGATAATGGTCAGCGTACGCAGGCCTAAAAAATCCATTTTAAGCAGTCCCGCATCTTCCACCACGGAGTTATCGAATTGGGTACACCACATTTCCGAATCCTTTGCACGAGCCACGGGAACCAATTCTCGAATATCACTTGGTGTAATAATTACTCCACATGCATGAATTCCAGTATTCCGAAGCGAACCTTCCAAAACACGAGCTTGATTGATAGTCGTTGCCTCAAGCGATTCGCCTTCGGAAAGTGATTTTAACTGGCGAACCATACTTGCTTCTTCAGAACCAAATTTGCTTCGTAGTTGCTTTTCATCTAATTCCCAGAGCTTTTTAAGCTTTGTCATGTCTGGAATTAGCTTTGCAATACGATCCGTATCCGGCAATGGCAATTCTAGCACCCTTCCCGCATCACGTATGGAACTCTTTGCTGCCATCGTACCATAGGTGATGATTTGAGCCACCTGAGAGGAGCCATATTTATCGATAACATACTGAATGACCTTATCGCGGCCTTCATCGTCAAAATCAATATCAATATCAGGAAGAGATACACGTTCAGGATTCAAAAAACGCTCGAACAGCAGGTCATATTTAATGGGGTCCACATTTGTAATCCCTGTACAATACGCCACCGCAGAGCCCGCTGCAGAACCACGTCCCGGTCCCACACTAACGCCCATTTGTCGTGCTGCTTCACAAAAATCTTGTACAATCAAGAAATACCCGGGATAGCCAGTACGTGCAATGGTCTCAAGCTCAAAGTCTAAACGCTCGCTAACTTCCGATGATAAGTCCTCATAGCGTGCTTTAGCACCTTCGTAAGTCAAATGTCGTAAGTACGCATTCTCACCACGTTGTCCCGCATCAACCTTGTCCTGAGGATCTTTGAATTGCTCAGGAATATCAAATTCAGGAAGCAACACATCACGCTCGAGAGGATACAACTCTATTTTATCTAAAATTTCTTTTGTTGTATTCAGTGCTTCAGGCAAATCGGAAAACAGCTCAACCATTTCCTCTTTACTCTTGAAATAAAACTCTTGATTAGGGAATCCGTAACGGAAGCCTCGGCCACGACCTATTGGGGTACTCTTTTGTGCGCCCTCTTTTACACAGAGGAGGATATCGTGTGCCTCCGCATTTTCCTGAGTTAAATAGAAGGTGTTGTTAGCGGCAATGTATTTAATGCCGTATTCCTTGGCGTATTTAAGTAGTTGTAAATTGACGTGGTCCTCTTCATCAAGACCGTGACGGTTCAATTCTAGGTAGAAATCCTCACCAAACTGATCCTGCCACCATTCCAGAGCTTCTCGTGCCTGTACTTCACCCACATTGAGGTAGAGATGCTGTATTTCTCCGCGTAAGCCTCCGCTTAGAACAATCAAATCTTCTTTATTTTCAAGAAGGAAGGCTCTATCAATTCTCGGAACATAGTAAAAGCCATTCAACATGCCTTCGCTGCTGAGCTTAGCAAGATTGTGATACCCTTTTTTACTTTTGGCGAGAATTACGATTTGATATCCATCGTCTTTTTTACTTCGATCAAGCCTGTCATCACAAACATAGAATTCGCAACCTATAACACCAACAAACGGATATTCTTGAAGTGGCTCGTTCGAAGCTCCACTTTTTACTTTTTGATTATGCTCATACGCCTTTCGGTTCCCAGGAACCCCCATAACCGCGCGGTTAAAGTGAAATGCGCCCATGATATTGCCTAGATCCGTCAATGCAACTCCTGCATGACCATTCTCCACCGCAGCCCGCACTAATTCACTAACTACAGTCGTTGCTTGTAAAATAGAAAACTGACTGTGGTTGTGCAAGTGCGCAAAATCAACATCGGCTGCATGGAGGTCCGTAGTGGCGGTAACTTCAGATACCTCATCTCCTCCCAATCCTTTAGCCCGCTTTTTACGTGCTTCGTCAACAGCCAAACCTATAGCCTTAATAGGAGCTGTATTTGCAGTATAGAATCCATCCAGAAAGCCGGTAGGTTTGCCTATAACCTCTGGTGTAATAACCTTTAGACGGAGTAACTCTAGAAAAACACGAGCGGTTGCCTCGACGTCGAAGGCTGCATTATGTGCCTCAGCAAATCCTTCTCCAAACAAATGGACGTGAAGTTCTTCAAGTTTTGGTAGTTTAAATTTACCTCCTCGTCCACCTGGTAATTCGCATAATTTAGCCGTCGTTTCCGTACACGAATCCAACGGTTTTTTCGCGTCAAGTGGATTGACACCCTTGACCCTGTAGTATTCACAACCGGTCACATTAAGGTCAAAATTAACATTGTGACCCACAAGATATTCGCACTTTTCAAGCGCCGTCTCAAAAATCGCTAAAACATCCCCGAGTGGCTTTCCTTCGCTCTTAGCGCGTTCGGTAGAGATACCGTGCACTTTTGTTGCATTAAACGGTATGTCAAATCCGTCCGGATAAATAATATGATCCTGAACTTCCACGAGCGCGCCATTCTCATCGTGGATTTGCCATGCCAATTGAACCACACGAGGCCAATTATCAAGGTCCGTAATGGGGGCATTCCAATTCTTTGGAAAACCGGTCGTTTCAGTGTCAAATATTAAAAACATAGAGGCGTAAAGTCCTAATGAGGTCCTCTCAAAGCTAACAAAACTATACGCCTTCCTAAAGGAGTGTGAATAACTATTGACTACTTCTTACAACGCTAATAAAGAGTAGATTACGATTCCTTTATGGGATAAAAAGGATGCAGATCTTGGGGCAAAGAAGCCAATGAATGCGCCTCGGAATCTAACGGGCTGATCTGTGATTCACGCATGCCATGAACGATACTAATCGCAGCATGTGCGTCGCGCTCTGAAAAGCCTTCACCGTTCAGAATATGCGCGTAAGAACGAGAATGTAATTCTGTAAAGCCTTCGGTAAAATCGAAAGACCATTGGTCGAAACGCAGACTACGATGAATTCTACCCCCATTTTGTACCACCGTTTCAGGTAATGTCGCTGCATTAATGCTCAGAAACCAGCGCACATTTGCGTTTTTAAAAGACAATACTCCTGAAGCGCGATCGTGCGAGCGGACATGTACTTTTTGATGCTGGACAGGGCCGAAAATCCAATGCAACATATCAAAGAAATGAACGCCAATATTTGTGGCAATTCCGCCACTTTTTTCTTCATCACCTTTCCAAGAAGCATAGTACCAATTACCACGAGAGGTGATGTAAGTTAGCTCTACGTCAAAAATGTGAGTCGGGTCCGATTTTAATTGGTCTTCTACTTCTTTCTTTAACGCAATGACACGTTCATGTAAGCGCAATTGAAGTATTGTAAACACCTTTTTATCAGTGCTTTGACTAACCGAACTTAAACCATCTATATTCCATGGTCTAAGCGTTAGCGGCTTCTCACAAATACAGTGTGCATTCATGCGAAGCGCATAGCGAATGTGACTATCATGAAGATAATTAGGAGAACAAATGCTAATGTAATCAACGCCCTGTCCACGCTCCGAAAGTTTGTTTAAATGCCTGTCAAAGCGCTCGAATTCTGTGAAAAATGCAGCTGAAGGGAAATAGGCATCTAAATGCCCCACACTATCACTAGGATCGTAGGCTGCTACCAACTCCCCTCCTACATCTTTTATTGCTTTTAGATGTCTTGGAGCGATATATCCTGCTGCTCCTATCAGCGCGAAACGCTTCATTTATCCTATTCTTTGGTCGTACGTAGATCCCATCGATGGATTTTCGCCCATTAAGCGGGTCATCATTTGCTTTTTCACAATATTGAAAATAACCATATGTACGTCTTCAGTCACTTCCATATCCATCACGGGTGCGTGCACATTGATGGTTGCGATTTGGGCGATTTTGCCGCCTTTAAAGCCACTTAATGCGACTGTAGTAGCGCCTTTTTCATTCGCATATTCCATCGCCGCAACGACGTTTTTACTATTGCCCGATCCACTAATACCTATAACTAGGTCATGCGGTTGTAAGAAGTTTTTAAGAGGCTCTATAAAAATGCTTTCCCAACCGATATCATTTGCAATAGCCATCATTGAGGGAAGGTTGTCGTTTAAACAGATCATCTTGAATCGTTTCTCTAAACCATAGCTAGCGCCCTTCAAGAAATCACCAGCGGCATGAGAGGCAGAAGCACCAGATCCACCATTTCCCATGGTGTAAATGTTCCCTCCCTTTTCATAAGTTGTATGAAACGCATCAACCAATTGGTCCAAACGAGTTGGGTCTAGAGCGTCGAGCGTTGTTTTTACCAGGTCAATATATTCTTGTGCGTTCATGTCTTGGTGTAATTACGAATTGGCCACTAAAATAACTGAATTATTTGCGCCATCGTATAAATCCTACAACACTCATTGCAGAATATATTACCATGAGCGCTGCATACACCCAAAGTCCCTTAATACCGTAAAGAATAACAGAAGCAATATTTAAAGGAATCCAGTAATGGAAGGCAGTACGAATTCTTTTAGCTTCCTGCCATGTCGCCCACAATCCAAAGACGGTTGTAAACGCGTCGAAATAGGCATATGACACACCAGGCAACGTATTTAGAGCGTAGCCTAATCCGAGCGCTGCAGGAATTCCAAGCAAAGCCAGGTATTGAAATTTTATTGGAAGCGAAACCAATGCAACACGCTCACTAGAGGAGCGCACATACCATTGGCTCCAACCGTAAAAGCCCATAAGAACGTACACAAAATAAAGACCACTTTCCGCATACAGGCCGGCTCTAAGGAATAATGCCACAGAAAGTGCGGAAGACAGCGTTCCAAAGGGCCACGCCCAAACCTTTCGTTCGATTAAGCCATATATGAACAGTAATCCTAGAAGCGTCGCGCTCCACTCTAAAAGTATATCTATAGACATAAAAAACCCCGAGCTTTTCGCTCAGGGCTAATTTAAATGGAATCTGCGAGGATTAGACCAATTCTTGTACTAAGTCCGCTGCCTCTTGTAAAGCAATCGCACTATGTACTTCGAGTCCACTCTCATCGATTAATTTTTTTGCTTCGACAGCATTCGTTCCTTGGAGGCGAACAATGATAGGCACATTAATATTACCCATGTTTTTGTACGCATCAACAACACCTTGGGCTACGCGATCACAACGGACGATACCACCAAAGATGTTAACTAAAATTGCTTTTACATTTTGATCGCGAAGAATAATACGGAATGCCTGCTCTACACGAGCTGCATCAGCAGTTCCGCCTACATCCAAGAAATTTGCGGGATTACCGCCTGCCATTTTTATAATGTCCATGGTAGCCATCGCAAGGCCTGCGCCATTTACCATACAACCAACATTACCGTCAAGCTTTACAAAGTTTAGACCGGCTTCTCCTGCCTCTACTTCTATAGCTTCTTCTTCACGCGTGTCGCGCATTTCAGCGATGTCCTTATGACGGTATAATGCGTTATCATCGATAGTTACCTTTGCATCTACAGCCAAGATTTTATCGTCAGAAGTCTTTAAGACTGGATTGATCTCAAATAGAGAAGCATCTGCACCCTCGTAGGCACGGTACAGCGCCGTAACGAACTTCGTCATGTCCTTAAAAGCAGCACCACTAAGTCCTAAATTGAAGGCAATCTTGCGCGCTTGGAATCCGGTTAACCCTACCTTAGGATCAATCTCTTCCGTAAAAATTAAATGCGGTGTCTCTTCTGCTACCGTCTCAATGTCCATTCCACCCTCTGTGGAATACATGATCATGTTGCGTCCAGTTGAGCGGTTAAGTAAGACCGACATATAGAATTCTGAAGTTTCGCTTTCCCCAGGGTAGTATACATCCTCTGCCACCAATACTTGATGTACTTTTTTTCCTTCTGCTGAAGTTTGAGGGGTAACCAATTGCATCCCTACAATACTAGCGGCTACTTCTTCCACCTTATCAATACCTTTAGCAAGCTTTACACCACCGCCTTTTCCGCGACCACCAGCGTGAACTTGTGCCTTAACTACGTACCAAGAGGTACCCGTTTCTTCAGTGAGTTGTTTCGCTACTTCAACCGCTTCTGCTGGCGTTTGAGCCACTTTTCCGCGTTGAATGCGCACGCCGTAACCGGCTAAAATTTCTTTTCCTTGATATTCGTGGAGGTTCATAGTGTTCCTTGATTTGCTCACAAATTTAGGGCACAACCTTTGAACGATGAACCTTTTTAATCGCTAAAGTTGTTAAAACAATATATCCAATCGATTACCGATATTTGCACATGCCCAAAACCTACCTAATACTCCTATTGGCTTCCCTATTCTTTGGCCTTGGTGCCCAGAATTTGCCAAAATCAGCATTTATTCCAGCTTTGCCAGATGAAGGTATGCGCGTTGATGGCGTTTTGTCTGAACCGCAATGGGATACAGCGGCGCAATTGGCCCCTCTAGAATGCTACTTCCCTGAACCATCCGCAACACCTGATGGGATTAAAGATGACGTCCGTTTATTCTACACTGAGAAAGGTCTGTATATAGCTTTTGCGTTTATCGACGATACTGCGCCGATATTGAGTCAATTAACGCCGAGGGACCGAGTCAATGCAAACACAGACTGGGCTCAAATCATCATCAATCCATTCAACGACGGGTCGAATGATTTCAATTTTTACCTTAGTGCCGCCGGTGTTCAAGGCGATTCTCGTGCTACTAATGACGACGATGAAGACGGAAGTTGGAACGCCGTCTGGTACAGCTCCGTAGTGAAAACAGAACATGCGTGGAAGGCAGAAATTTTTATTCCCTACCGTGTGTTGCGTATGCCGGAAACCAAAGAGGGTGAGGATCCGAAGCCATGGGGGTTCAATATTAAAAGATCCGTTCGCAGTACGCGTACCCTGTACAGTTGGAACCCTATCGATAGAAATTTTGATAACGAGTCCCTCCAAAGCGGTGTATTAGAAGGTATACGCGTAGTGAACCCGCCTAAACGCATCAGCTTAAGGCCTAATTTTACAGGTTCCGTTCAGCGCAACGGCCCTAGTAATACCACCAGTACAGGAGCCGCTGGAGCGGATATTAAAATTGGTCTCAACAAGAGTTTTACACTGGACATGACGCTGCTCCCTGACTTTTCACAAGTAGCTTATGATGAGCAATTTGTGAACTTCGAAGCCTTTGAACAACGGTTCGATGAAAACCGTCAATTCTTCACAGAGGGTGTCAACCTCTTCAATAAAGCCGGACTTTTCTACAGCAGGCGTATAGGTGGTAATCCCAAGAACTTCACCAATGCGAATCTGGGCGATCTCGAGAATACCACGCAGAGTTTTACTCGAATGTTAAATGCAACGAAAGTCTCCGGAACTACAGATAAGAACCTCAGTATAGGATTGCTCAATGCCCTGACTGCAAATAATTATGCTTTTGGTAAAGATTCCACTGGCGCCGCTGTCAAGATACTTACAGAACCAATGACCAATTATAATGTCTTCGCTGTGGACCAGCGCATTGGTACCAATAACTCCATAGGATTCATAAATACTCACGTGCTTCGCTCCAACGCTTCCGGGTCTACCCGTGATGCACGCGTTTCTGCGGTAACAGCGAATCTAAACTTATTAAAGAACAGCCACTTTTTCAATGCTACTGCCGCACAAAGCAGTGTTTACGATCTCGATAGCCCTTACAGTGGGGGTGCTGGGAGTTGGGAAATGGGAAAACAAACGGGCGCTTGGCGCTGGGAGCACGAATTGGATGTGGTCACCCCAAATTTTGATCCGAACGACTTAGGATTCCAACGCAGAGGGAATAAGATCCATCAAGATTTCTCGTTCAGCCATCAACTGCTGGCCCCAAACGAGCGACTATTGCGCAGAAGAAACCGTGTAACCTTGCAGTACCGCCAGTTGTTTGAGCCTCAAAGATTCGAGAGAATACATTTAGAATACAGCTATTTCGCTTTAACAAAGAGCTTCTTAGCCTTTGGCTATGATATCGAGGCACGTCCTGAAGAGTACGACTTTTACGACCCTCGTGTTTGGGGCAGATACCGCATAAATCCTGCATCATTTTGGCACAACGCATGGGTAAGCTCCGATTTCAGAAAGCCATTTGCCTACGAATTACGAGGTGGGCAATGGCGCTGGGCAGATTGGGGTGCTCGAGGCTACTATGGCTCTTCCCTATTGATATTCAGGGTAAATGACCAATTCAATTTTAGAACTGAAATATCCTTAGGCAACCACCGAAATGTAGGCTGGGCACAAACAGTCTCAACCGACAGTATCGGTATGGCGATGCGAGAGCGTAAAGAATTTACACAAAGTTTGGAAGGCCAATATTTATTTGGCCCAAATTCCTACCTCACTGTAAATGCGCGACATGCCTGGAATAGAATTGACTCCCAAGAACTTTTTCACCTCACTCCTGAGGGTGGCTTAACTCCTTCTTCAGCATATACCGATCAAGATTTGCGTATCAACATCTTCAATGTAGACTTTAAATACGTTTGGTGGATGGCGCCGGGACGTGAACTCAATCTGTTGTATCGTGCATCATTTGCTCGGGCAGACGACGCTATTGCGCTGAATTATTGGAACAACATGAAGGACATCAGCCAAACAGGAACAGATCAGGTCTTCTCGATACGCCTCGTATACTTCTTAGATTATGCTGAGTTACTGAAATAGCCTAATTTGCAGTTTATGATCGCGCTAAAAGGAATAAGGAAATCGTATGGAACCACAGAGGTTCTTCGCGGCATTGATGCAACCATTGCAACCGGTGACTTTGTGAGTATTGTCGGTCCATCTGGGGCGGGCAAAAGCACTTTACTTCACCTTATTGCAGGTTTGGATGCTGCCACAGAGGGCAGCATAGATTTCGAAGGCAGCGCCATTCAAGATTTAGATAAATCAGCGCTCAATCAGATGCGCAATGAAAAGATTGGCTTAGTCTTTCAGTTTCATAACCTACTCCCGGAACTTACCGCATTAGAAAATGTACTGCTCCCAAGGTGGATTGGTAAAAAAATGGACGACGCAGCTGAAAAAGATGCTCTAGAGAAATTGGCTTTTTTAGGTATTGCCGATAGAGCACACCATTTACCGAATGAATTGAGTGGCGGCGAGCAGCAACGCGTTGCCATTGCGCGAGCGCTCATTAATAACCCTAGCATTTTACTCGCAGATGAGCCTACAGGAAATCTAGATAGTGCGAATGCGAGCGCCGTTCATGAATTATTAGTCCAACTAAACGAAGAATTTGGTCAAACGGTCGTCGTTGTTACCCATAATGACCAGCTCGCTGCATTGGGTAAAAAACAATGGGTCATGACCGACGGTCTGCTCAAGGATTAACTCCGTCAAAATTTATGAAGCAGTTATCGCGCGAAGAATTGGCTCAATTTTTAATAGAGAAGGCCGATCAATACGCCAAATACAGCTTCGTACAGGACGATCCCATTCAAATCCCTCATTCCTTCTCTTCCACTGAGGATATTGAGATTAGTGGTCTTATCGCCGCCACGCTTTCTTGGGGAAACCGAAAAACCATCATCGCAAAAAGCAACGATCTGATGGACCGAATGGACCGTTCACCGGCTGAATTTATTCGCGGTGCGAGCGAGTCCGACCTGGAGACTTTTAATGGGTTCGTGCACCGTACGTTCCAATCCGAAGACATCAAAGGACTCGCTCGCAGCCTCAGAATGCTCTATCAAGAGCACGAAAGTTTAGGTGGTTTTTTTAAGGCACATGTTCGCGAAGGAGATACACATCTGGGGCATAGTTTTCAAGAATTCAAAGGGTATTTGCTAGATAAAGGACTCCCTTTACGTGCAGGCAAACACTTTGGCGACCCTAGTAAGGGCAGTGCATGTAAGCGATTAATTATGTTTACTCGTTGGATGGTTCGAACGAATAAAGAAGGTATAGATTTTGGTCTGTGGGATATTGACCCTGCTCTTTTATCCTTACCGTTAGACGTGCACAGCGGCCGTGTTGCGCGGAGTCTAGGTCTGTTGAAAAGGAAACAAAACGACTGGAAATCCGTACTAGAATTGGACCAATCTATTCGCAAAATTGAACCCCTTGACCCTGCACGACTAGATTATGCACTTTTCGGCCTAGGCGTTTACGAAGGTTGGAAATAGATTAAAGTGCCATAAGGCCCTCGATTTTTGTAGCCTTTTTATAACGATCAATAATACTATCAACGTCGAGCATCATTTCTTTCGCACTAATCGAAATAAATTTACCGGTCTTAGAAGGACGTAATTCTATTTGCGCCACTTTAGCATCAAATAGTGCTTCTACCTCTGCGACTTTTTGATTATCTGCGGGAACAATAAACTTAAATAGAAATACAGCTGGCCAATCGCGATCTTCAAGCTGCGTTCGTAATCCTTCGTACGGGTCTTTATTCATGATACTCTCGGGTTAGAGGGACAAAAGTACATCATCTTCTAGAGACCTCGAGCGCAAAAAATCCCGAGATGCAATGAGATCAGGATGCAAATAGCGGTCTTCCTCAATCACCGGAACGATCTCCCGGAAGGCGGTCACATAGCTTTGCATAGTAGGGCTAATATCCGCTTTTCGAAGGTGTAGTGCTTGGGATGCATTGAGTAGTTCAATACCCAATATTTGATACAGATTATCCACCACTTTAACCAATTTTGTTGCTGCATTCGCCCCCATACTTACATGGTCCTCTTGCCCGTTCGAACTCTCAATACTATCTGCAGAAGCTGGCGTACAGTATTGCTTGTTCTGGCTAACAATTCCTGCCGCGGTGTACTGCGCAATCATCAGTCCACTGTTCAGACCCGGATTCGGTGTTAGAAAAGGGGGTAAACCTCTCCTACCCGAAATTAGCTGATAGGTACGACGTTCAGAAATAGAGCCCAGTTCGTGCAAGGCCAATGCCATATAATCGAGCACTAATGCAAGCGGCTGACCGTGAAAATTCCCAGCGCTCACTACCGCATCCTCTTCTTCTAAGACCACAGGATTATCCGTGGCAGAATTGACTTCCGTTTCGATCACTTCCATCGCATGCCATAAGGCGTTTTTAGAAGCCCCGTGTACCTGCGGCATGCAACGAAAACTGTAAGGATCTTGCACATGAACTTTCTCATTGTGCATGATGGGCGCCTCATTCAACCATTGAAACAAGCGCTTGGCGGTAAGAACCTGACCTCTTTGTGGGCGAGTCGCATGGACACCTTGAGAAAAGGCCTCTATTCTACCATCGTGCGCTGCTGTTGATAGAGCACCTATAAAGTCAGAGAAGTAATCTAGTCTGCGTGCATGCAGTGTCGCGTAGATTCCATGCGCAGACATGAATTGGGTACCGTTTAACAGCGCGAGTCCCTCTTTTGAAGCCAATGTATGGGTTGCCCAGGCTTTGGCGCCTAATTGGTCTAAAACCTTTTGCGTTTCTAAAATTTCTCCCTTAAACCACAAGCTTCCTTCCCCTAATAAAGGAAGACTCATATGTGCCAGCGGTGCTAAATCACCGCTTGCTCCTAGTGATCCTTGCGCATAAATTACCGGCAGCGCGCCGCTATTGTAAAGCTGAACTAGACTTTCACAAACCTCGAGTCGAATCCCGCTCACACCCACTGCAAAGCTTTTTAATTTCAAAGCAATGATTAATCGGATGATCGCCTGATCCACATGTTCACCCGTACCGCACGCATGCGACCGCACAAGGTTGGTTTGCAACCTACCCAAATCTTCAGCACCCACTTCAATGGAACACAAACTACCGAAGCCGGTGTTGACTCCATATATAGGCGCAGTGCTACGCGCTGATTTTTCTTCGAGGAATTTGCGTGATGCTGTAATGTTCTTTCGAGCCGTTTCAGAAAGAGCGATTTCTGCAGAACCGTCCGCAATGGACTGATAGTCAATATAAGATAATGGCGCGGTTCCTATTTCTAGTCGTTTCATGTGCTGTGATTAAGGAACCCAAAAATACGCCACAACGTCTTTAATACCGCACAACTGCGAACCTTGATGCCAAAATTGGGTTTAGAATCTTAGAAGAAGTAACTATGAAACACTATGTAATCGTTGGCGGTAGTAAAGGTATCGGCAAAGCAACGGCAGAACTACTGGCCGCAGAAGGACACCAAATCACTGTTTTTAGCAGAACACCTTATGAAGGACCTGCGCATACTATTGAGTGGGAGGAGTTCGATGTACTGACCGACTCATGGGACGACATCATGCCAGAAAATATTGACGGTCTTATGTACAGTGTAGGATCCATCAACCTAAAACCTTTTCGCGGTTTAAAACCAGAAGTTTTTGAAGCAGATTTTCAACTTCAAGTGATGGGTGCAATCAAAGCTTTACAGGCGGCTCAAAAGAATTTTAATAAAGACAGCATTGCCTCATGCGTATTGTTCTCTACCGTTGCCGTGCAGCGCGGAATTCCTTTTCACGCTACAGTGAGTACCTCTAAAGGAGCAATTGAAGGCTTGACACGCGCCATTGCATCAGAGTGGGTACCAAAGGCACGCATCAACTGTATTGCGCCAAGCCTGACCGACACTCCGCTAGCATCAAAACTGCTAAGCACAGCGGAAAAGAAGGAGGCCATAGGTGCTAATAATCCAATGAAGCGCGTAGGTGAAGTTGACGATGTTGCTGAAATGGCAGCATTCTTATTGGGCGAAAAAAGCAGTTGGATGACGGGTCAAATCGTTCATATCGACGGCGGACAGAGCGTTCTGTAAGCATGTGGAAGGAATCGTTTACAGCTTTAGCCTTAGACGGTCTTCAGCGAAGAGAACGTACTGGATTAATTAACGCTATTTCTGGTATACGCACCGTTTTTCTGGCCATATCTGGAACACAGGGCAACTGGAATGCAGGAGTCTTTACCAATGTGACACATGTAGGAGCAAATCCTGCGTGCATGAGTATCTTATTCCGTCCAGATAATGGCAATAGACATTCCTACACGAATTATAAAACAAGCAAACGCATCACACTTGTGTCGCTTCCAGAGGAAGAAATGCAGCGGTTACATGATTGCAGTGCTTCTTATGATGAAGGAGTTTTTGAATGGGAACATTTGGGTGGGCGCTGCGAAAATATAGACGGCTGGACGCACCCCATACCTACTGCTGCATTGTGGGCGGTAGAATTGGAATTTGATGAGAGTTTTAAACTGAAGAACGATTGTATCTATACCGTAGGACATGTTCAACACGTAGGATTAGGTAAGGCCCTATATCGCAAGGACCGCACATTACATTTCGAAGCCTATCCCCTACTAGCACTCGGTCTTCAGCATTATTTTATACCCGAATCGGTTGCACACCTTCCCTTTCCTGAAGTAAAACCAACAAAAAATGGCGACTAAACAATCCGTTCATATTGTTTGGTTTAAACGCGATTTTAGATGGCACGATCACGCTCCCATTCGAAGCGCATTAGCCGCAGGGGAACGCGTACTTTTTATAGCGCTTTACGAACCTTCGCTATGGAGCGAAAAACCATACGATCCGCGGCACGAACGGTTTATCTGGGACTCTATTAAAGACCTTAATGAAGTTGTGGGTAAAGAAGTAGCCTATTTTCTAAAAGTTGAGGCCATAGATTTCTTCAAATTCTGCCTTTCAACCTTTGATGTAAAGGCCGTCTATAGTCACCGAGAAACAGGCATAGGCAAGACTTTTGAGCGAGATAAGGCCGTTAAACGTCTATTGAAAAACAGTGATATTTCTTGGAATGAATGGGATTACGGAGGCGTAAAAAGAGGACTTAAGCATCGTAAAAACTGGCTTAAAGATTGGTACGATTATGTGGATATAGCGCCAATTGAAACTGATTTGAATGCAGTTTGCAAGCAAGCGCACCCCAATATTTTTGATTCATGGCAACATACTAACAACTACGAACCCCATCCCTACTTTCAAAAAGGCGGTGCTCGACGGGCGGAACGCGTTTTGTATTCGTTTTTGACAGAACGTATTAAAGGCTATGCCCAAAGTATTTCTAAACCTTTAGCCAGTAGAAAAGGGTGCAGTCGTATTTCACCCCATTTAGCTTGGGGGAACCTTAGTATTCGTCAAATATGGCATATGGCAGAGGTTGTAGAGCTTGCGGGTAGTAAGCGAAACCAACGTGCATTTGTTGATCGTTTGCGTTGGCAGGCACACTTCATACAGAAATTTGAAAGCGCATGTCGCTACGAATTCCACCCTATCAATAGAGCATACGCCGCTGTAGATGCCTCAAAAGTCTGGGACGAGAAGAAATTTGAGGCATGGAAAAACGGCACCACTGGTGTGCCGTTAGTCGATGCGTGTATGCGTTGTGTAGCTGCGACAGGCTATCTAAATTTTAGGATGCGCGCCATGGTTGTGAGCTTTTATAGTCAATACCTGTGGTTGCCTTGGGAAGCTGGAGCCCGTTACCTGGCCAGCACTTTTACAGATTTTGAGCCGGGCATCCACTATACTCAGTTTCAAATGCAAAGCGGCTACACTGGGGTAAATACCATCCGTATTTACAACCCTATTAAGCAAAGCTATGACCAAGACGCAAAGGGTGAATTCATTAAGCAATGGCTCCCCGAGCTAAAGGACCTGCCCTTACCACATTTGCATGAGCCATGGGCCATTCCGCCAATGATGTGGGAAATGGAGCAATGGGATACAGGAGACTATCCCAAGACACCTATTGTTGATCTTACCCGAACGAGAAAATACGCAAGTGATCAACTCTACAGCATCAAAAAGACCAAAGCTTCTAAACAAGAGTCTCAACTTATCTTAGAGAAACTGGTCAACCCAAACACAAGAAGATCTTAAGCTTCCTCGACCAATCGAAACCCTTCTCCGTGAACGTTATCTATACGAAGACGCTCGTCTACTTTTAAATATTTACGGAGTTTGGCGACATAAACATCCATAGAACGTCCAGTAAAGTAGTTATCCTCGCGCCAGATTTTTAATAGTGCTTTACTGCGCGGCATCAGTTGGTTTTTATGTTGAATCAGCATTTTTAAGAGGTCACTTTCTTTAGGACTCAATCGGACCAATTCCCCTTTGCGACTTAACTGACGAATTTTTGGCTCCAAAATGAAACTTCCTATGCTGAAAGTATCGGGCTCTTCGTCCATTTCAGCCGCTTTTCGACCGATGATGGCCTGTATTTTATAGAGCAAAACATCGGTGTCGAAGGGCTTCACCAAATAATCATCGGCTCCTGCACTATAGCCAGCGATAATGTCTTCCTTTTGTCCTTTTGCGGTTAAAAAAATCAGCGGCTGACCATTATCAATTTCTTTTACCTCAGTAGCTAAGGTCAAGCCATCCTTCTTCGGCATCATAATGTCGAAAATACACAGTTCGTATGTGCCTTGTTTGTAGGCACGCAAGCCCTGAACACCGTCGCGTTCAAGAGTGACCTCATAATCGTTAAAATCTAGTGTGTCCTTGAGCATGTTGCCAAAGTTCACATCGTCTTCCACTAATAAGATTCGCTGTTTTTCCATAATTATACTGTTTTTGGCAATACTAACGTAAAGGTTGTTCCGGCGCTAGGAGCACTATCTACTTGTATAGTTCCACCGTGTTTTTCTATGATATCTTTAACGAAGGAAAGACCTAAACCGTGTCCTTTCACATCATGAATGTTTCCTTTCGTTGCGCGATAAAACCGATCAAATACTTGTCGCTTGGTGTCCTCATCCATTCCTATGCCTCGGTCTTTGACCATAATTTTATATTCATCGATACCTTGGTCCAATTTAATGCTGATCTCAGGCGCATCAAGACTGTATTTTATGGCATTATCAATAAGGTTGGTTAATGCGCTTTTAAATTGAATCAAATCTCCATCCATTTCGTAATCGCCAGCCTCGCAGCTTAAATCGACCCACCCCTGTCGCTGTTCAGCCGTGAGCTTAAAATGGTCGACAGCTTCGCGTAAACAGACTTCTAAATTCATAGGAGCTAAGGTTAAGGTCAATTCCTCTTTATCCATCATGGACATCTGCAACACGCTTTCCATCTGAGCATTCATTCGCTTATTCTCGCTCTTTATAATGCCCAGATACTGCTGCATTTGCTCTGAATTCATTTGCTCGCCATTACGTAACAACGTATCCACAGCTAAACTGATGGTCGCTAGCGGAGTTTTGAATTCGTGCGACATATTGCTAATGAAATCGCTCTTGACTGCAGCTAAGCGTTTTTGTTTACGCCCTTGACGCTGCACGCTGAAAAAAGCGAACAAAATGACCGTGGAGAAAAGTAATGTCACAAAAAGATTGAGATAAACACGAGAAGCCAAATAGAACTTACCTGAAGGAAAATACATAAGCAACTGTCGCGTAGGACCAAAAAAGCTCTCGGCCAAAACAAAGTTGTAAGCAACTTTGTCCGTGGTAAAAGCATCACTGAGTAAACTGTTTAAATACCCATTCTCAACGATGGCCCATTTCGGTATGGTACGGATGCCATGAACGCGTAATTCGCTTTGCAATAAGCTGTCCATCTCCGATAATGAAATAAGCGTTTCCCATGGCAAAGAACTTTGAAAATCGTCAAGAAATCCTGAAATCATAGTAGTGTCCATCCCGAATCCCGAACCATAAGGAACCGCACCCTGAGTAGCGGACCAACGCAATGTGGTCGTTCCCATTGGCGTATTGATGGTTACGGTTGAATCATTAGAAGTACTGCGTTTCAGCGCTCCAGTACTTTTTCTTTTCACATACAGGCGAACCCGTTCATTAATAGTAGAGGCAGTTGCACTGACATCTGAATCAAACTGCTGCTTTTGCAATTCCAATTCTCCAGAAAGCAAATTCAATTGAAGTAACAAGGCACCTAGCACCGCTGCAGTCAGAACTGCCGTCAATGCATGTTTTCGAAGTTTACTTATGAATTGATTCAACATAACACGAAAATAGAACTATCTAACGGGATGCATTAGAAGTTTAACGCGTCTTAACACAAGAACGGATCAGAGCAACTGACCAATGAGGTCATCCACCGTCAATCCCTCGCCTTTCGCTTTGTAATTTATAACTACACGATGGCGCAGCACAGCAGGAGCAATTTGTTTCACATGCGCAGTGCTCGGCGTTCCTTCACCTTTCATCATTGCCAATGCCTTTGCTGCAAGAACAAGATTCTGTGAGGCACGCGGTCCTGCGCCCCAAGAGAAATAGTTTTCTGCTATGCTACTGCCGCCTTCTTTACCCGGTCGAGTTTTACGTGCTAGTGTTACAGCGTAATCCACTACTGCATCGGTTACCGGCATAGCACGCAGTGCAAACTGAAGGTCGAGCACCTCCTTCGAAGAAAGTACGGGGTTGACCTGTTTACTTCCGCCCACGGTAGTGGCACGTACTACCGCACGTTCTTCATCGAGGGCTGGATAGTCAACGTAAATATTAAATAAGAATCGGTCCAACTGCGCTTCAGGCAATGGATAAGTTCCCTCCTGCTCTATTGGGTTTTGAGTAGCTAAAACAAAAAACGGCTTCGGTAAATTCATCGTTTTACCTGCAGCACTGACCTTCTTCTCTTGCATAGCCTCTAACAATGCAGCTTGCGTTTTAGGCGGCGTACGGTTGATTTCATCCGCCAGCACCACATTAGAGAATATTGGTCCCTTGTGAAAGGTGAATTCTCTTTGAGCGTTCAATACCTCCGTACCCGTAATGTCAGAAGGCATTAAATCCGGAGTGAATTGGATGCGGGAAAAATCGAGACCGAGCGCTTGGCTCACAGAGGTGATTAATAAGGTTTTTGCCAATCCAGGAACTCCGACTAAGAGACTATGGCCTTGGCAAAGAATAGACAATGTGATTAAATCAACTGCTTCTTCCTGCCCGATAATAACCTTACCTACCTCAGATTTAAAGGACTGAAGCTTACCCGGGGCATTTTCGAGAGTTGAGATGATTTCTTCGTTAGTCATTATTGCTGTTCCATGAATTTAAGGCGTCATCGCAATCGTAATACCCTTCGTTGATCTTAACAAAGGTATCTGCCAATTTTTCTTCCTTCCACTCTTCAACCGTCTTTGCCTGTTTTTGTTGGAGGGCAAAACCTTTGATACGTGTGAAATCGAGATCTAGATTTGCTCTATGCGGCTCATATTTCGCATCCAAACGAACAATACGAAATGCTTCTCGCTGATCCTCTGTTCTGTAGAATGTTGCTTCGGAAATCTCACCTTCCGTTAAGGAATTAATTAAGCCGAACAGACCTCTGTCCAATTGCGATACTTCAAATTTATTATTTCCACTCTGGAAATTACTCATCTGACCACCATTGAATCGGGTTTGTTCATCATCACTAAAGCGTCTAGAAGCTTCTTCGAATGTCATTTCACCATTTGCAATGGCTGCACTAACACTGTCTAGGAAATTTTTCGCTTCCTGCAAGTTTACTTGCGTAAGCTTTGGCTTTATGAGAATATGACGAAGATCCAATTCTTCCCCACGCTTCTCAAGCAACTGTACAATGTGATAACCGAACTCAGTCTTGAATGGATCGCTGATTTCTCCCTTGCGCAAATTAAATGCGACGGCCTCAAATTCCTTTACAAATACACCGCGCTGAATGCCCTGGTATTCACCACCTTTCTTATTCGAACCTGGATCTTCACTGTAAAGAATAGCCATTGATGAGAAAGAGGTACCATTTTCAATTCTGTCTTTAAGCTCCTCAAGTTTAGTGATGACTTCCTGCTCTGCTTCCTCAGATAACTCTGGATATTTAACGATTTGACTCAACTCTACTTCTGCGCTAATGAGCGGAATGCTGTCTTCTTGTAAGTTTTCATAGTATTCGCGAACCTCAGAAGGTGTAACCTCGATACCTTCAACAACCGTCATTTGCATTCGTTGTGCAGTCAGTTGCTCTTTAATAAGGGTGCGCATATCTTCTTTGATTTCCACTACCGATTTTTCATAGAAATCTTCCAGTTTCTTTTGATCACCCATTTGCATGATCAATTGTTGAATTCTACGGTCCATATTAGCCTCAACCTCTTCTTCGCCAACAGAAATAGAATCAATGGTAGCATGATGAATGAGTAGCTTTTGAAACAATAACTCTTCAAAAACCTCACAATAGGTCACCGGTTTACCGAAGTTTTGACGGTTAAACACATCGTATTGCTCCTCAACATCACTTTTCAGAATGACATCACCTCCTACAATGGCTGTGACACCGTCAACGGTTTGCGGTTGAGCAATCGCGAAAACTGCGAGCAGCGTGAATACGCTAGTGTATAATAAGTGTGCCTTCTTCAATTGCATGTTCAATAATATTTTCTTCAATCTGTTCGATGAGCGCCAGTCGACGTTTGTTCAACAGTACTTTCTCAATGCGCTCTTCAACGTAAGGGAGCGGACTATAACTGTCCTTGATCCGTAGGGCATTTATTTGCACAAAATACACCAATGCCGTGTCTTCACAGGTAAATCTCTTTCTTCTATTTAAATAATTATACGGGTTGGTCGATTCCAACGGAATTTCTTCTAGAAAATCCATCATAGGTATCCATACAGAATCGCCATAATTGCTTTGTTTACTCACAAATACTTCAGCCCAATCCAAATATTTATCCTGGTAGCGGTCAGATAAAAACCATCGTTTAGCCTCCTGAGTTTTCTGCGCTTCTACAGGTGACGCAGCATAAAATGCTTGAATTATACTTTCCTTGAGTTCGAAATTATTCAAGTTTTGCTCGTAGTAGTCTTTTATCTGCTCCGCAGTAATGGTGGTGTCCAAATGCTGACGTACATAACCATCTATATATGCATGCTTTAGTAAGTCATTTCTGTACTGAGCTACTAACTCTTCAAAATCGGCCAATTCCGTTTGCAAATTAAATTCAGCCGCCTCTACAAGCAATTCGTTTTCAGCCCATTGACGAACCAATCGGTTAACTAAGGAAATACTATCGACAGCATCCATCTGCCCAGATTTAGGTAAATGGTCAGCAATATCTTCTACAAGAAGCTTTTTATTCCCCAATTCTGCTAATATATCTTGTTCCAAATCTCCATTAGAGACACAGGCAACAGATGCTAAAGCTACTAGTCCTATGAAGATTGGCTTCACCATTAACGCAATTCCTCAAATAGTGCAGATTTGGCAATTTCGTTGACATTTACCTCAAATTTTGATTTTAAGGCACTTACCCACTCTTTCTCAAGAGCATCTTGATAACTAGCTATTACCAGACCTTTGATTTCGTTCAAGGCCTTCGGTGCTGAAGGTATAAATTCGTCAATCTGAACGACAGCGAAGCTACCGTTATCAAGTTCTACAGGTCCGTATATACCGGATTCTTGCTGCCAAACCGCTTCTATTACTGAATTATCATCTTGCTCGTAAGTCCCGTTCTGAACGGCAACACTTAATGCGTCTTCATTTTCCAGTAACGCCTGAACCTTTTCAGACTTATTTTTTGCCGTCCATTTAGAAATCTTTTTTGCCATTTTTTCGTCTGTACTTACCCAATAGGTGGCCCGTATACGGTCTTCCCATCGGTAATCTTCCTTAATTAATTCATAATGGGTTGCGATACCAGCACTATCCTGTGCCGCTTTATTCCAAACCGCTTCTTGCGTTAAGTCAAATAAGAGAATACCTTCTTTATACTCTCGCACTAAATTTCTGAAATCTGCATGCTTTGATTCCAACTGACCGTCTTCATATGCGATCATACGATCATTAGAGTAGGCATTGAAGAGCACTCTCAGGAATTCTACACGAACCGCCTCACTACTCTGATTCTGGTTTTTCGTCCAGAACTCCAATACCTCACTTTGATAAATCTTTTCATTAGCAAAAGTGGCAACAATCCGATCACGAGACAACGCAGGCATTGCCCATGTCCCTGTTCCAAAAGCATTCTTGTCCACTAAATTCATAGTTCGTCCTAACCAACGCTCATCAATATCAAAGTTGTATTCAGTCTTTAAGCGCTTCATGAAACGGGTAGCTCCCACTCTACTTCTAGTATCACGCTTCACCTTCTTTTTAAGCTCAGACTTCAATTCATCAAAGGACGGTAATGGCTTTTTCTCAATGAGTTGAATCACGTGCCAACCGATACTGGTTTCCACGGGCGCAGAATAATCACCAGGTGCTTCAAGAGCAAAAGCTGCTTCCTCAAACCCAGGCATCATTTTATTGATACCAAATTCTGGTAATTCCCCCATGGCATCCTTTGTCTTGCGGTCTTCACTAAACTCGAGCAAGGAAATAAAGTCTTCGCCCCCCTCAAGTCGACCGTAAATTTCATTGGCACTGCGTTCAGCTCGCTGCTGCTCCTGTAAGGATGATTTCCCATTCGATGCGAAGAAAATGTGACGTACACGTATATTACCACTAGCAGAGCGACGGTCGAGTAACTTCAATAAATGATATCCATACTGACTTCTTACAGGCATGGATAAATCACCTACTTCCAAATCATATGCCGCCGATTCAAAAGGATATACCATATTAAATGCGGTGAAGTAGCCTAAATCACCTCCATTTTTTGCACTCCAAGTATCTGCGCTTGTTTCTCGAGCTGCATTTTCAAATTTCGTTTTACCCGTTAAAATTGACTTGCGTAATTCAAGCAATTGCTTGTACGCTTTTAAGGTATCCGAAGGAAGCGCATTCGCTTCCAAAGCAATCATAATATGTGCGGCACGGACCTCTTCTTGCATTCTCTCAAACGCCTGTCTAACCAGCTCATTCTCTGCACCTTGATCACTTAAGTACGGTTTCGCCAATTGGGCACGATACCCTCCGAACTCATTTTTAAAACCTGTAGCCGTGTCACGCTGCTGTGCATACGCTTCAGCTATTTTAAGTTTAAAGTTGATATAAAGGTCTAAATATTCCTCAGGTGTTTTGGGGTCTAATGCAGCCCCAACGCCTTTATTTTTCTCATATACTGCCTTGAATTCTTCAGTAGTTATACTTTGGTTTCCAACAGTAAATAATACCTCCTGTGCATTCAATTGTGCGCCCACAAAAATCAGGGCAATCCATATCAATTTTTTCATTGTGTTTATCTTCTACTGTAGTTAGGTGCTTCTCTAGTAATACTTACGTTATGTGGGTGACTTTCTTGCATCCCGGCCGCCGTAATTTGAATAAATCCAGCCGATTCTTTTAGGGTAGGGATATCCTTGGAACCGCAGTAGCCCATACCAGCGCGTAATCCACCAATAAATTGATACATAACCTCACTGACTTCGCCTTTGTAAGGAACACGACCTACGATTCCTTCTGGAACTAATTTCTTCACATCATCTTCGACATCTTGAAAATAACGGTCTTTAGAACCATCTGTCATCGCTTCGACACTGCCCATTCCTCGATAAGTCTTGTATTTTCTGCCTTCGTAAATCACCGTTTCTCCTGGACTTTCTTTCGTACCAGCGAACATAGATCCTAACATCACACAATCTGCGCCGGCTGCAAGTGCCTTTACAATATCACCTGTAAAACGAATACCGCCATCTGCTATTATTGGAATTCTATTATCGATTGCCTTAGCAATTTCCATTACGGCGCTCAATTGAGGAAAACCCACACCTGCTACAATACGAGTTGTACAGATAGAACCGGGGCCAATACCAACTTTCACGGCATCGGCACCTGCTTCCATTAAATACAAGGCAGCCTCTGGAGTTGCTATATTCCCAACAACAACATCTAGGTTAGGGAACTTTGCTTTAACGCGCTGTAACGCTTCTACAACGCCTTTGGTATGGCCGTGCGCTGTATCAATGATTACAGCATCGACACCACTCTCATTTAATGCCGTCACACGGTCAACAACATCCTGTGTAACACCTACAGCTGCGGCAACGCGTAAACGACCGAATTGATCCTTATTTGCATTGGGTTTGATCTTAATTTTAGTAATGTCTCGATAAGTTATAAGACCAACCAATTTATTCTGTTCGTCAACGACAGGTAGTTTTTCAATTTTGTGCTCTTGCAACATAGACTCTGCTTCATCCATGCTCCCATTTGGCTTGGTCGTAATGAGGTTTTCTTTCGTCATTACTTCATTGATGAGGCGATCACTGTCCTTTTCAAAACGTAAATCACGATTGGTGACTATACCAATAAGTTCTCGGTTTGCGTTCACCACAGGAATACCGCCAATGCGAAATTCTGCCATCATTGCGTTTGCATCACGAACCGTGGCATCTTTGGTAAGTGTAACTGGATCTAAAATCATCCCACTTTCTGCCCGTTTAACCTTGCGAACCTCAACAGCTTGCTGCTCAATGGTCATATTCTTATGTATTACACCTATACCACCTTCCTGAGCAATAGCGATTGCCATAGCACTTTCGGTAACTGTATCCATTGCAGCACTAGCTATAGGAGTCTTCATCCCAATGTTCTTGGAGAAACGCGAAGATAAATCCACGTCCCGTGGTAAAACTTCAGAGTAATTCGGTACTAAAAGTACGTCGTCGTAAGTGAGTCCTAGACCTAGGACTTTGTCGTTATTGTAAGCCATCGCAATCCCGATTTGAATTGCGCCCAAAATTAAGCAATTTCTACGAACTAAAGCGGGCGACCGATGGTCGCCCGCTTTAGTTTCTCAATCTTTTAACAATTAGTTAAGTAAGGTGAAGGTCCCGCGCTCCTCAACAGGCACATCTTCTATACTTCTATACTTAATATAATAGGTATAAACCCCAATTGCCGCTGGGTCGCCGTTAACTTTTCCGTCCCAACTTTCATTGAGATCGTTAGTCCTGAAGACTTCTTGTCCCCAACGGTTCGTGACGAATAAAGTATAGCTATCTGGCCTTGCAAAAACACCTTGAGGCTTCCACTTTCTATTTTCAATAACGTCTGAATTTGGACTAAATGCACTAGGTACCCATAAACGCGCCTTGTGCACAGCACACGATACGTTCGAACGGGCATTAAATTTCTCGCCAAATTCATCGCGCCAAGGAATCACACCATCTTTAGCGATGGCTTTAATGTAGTAGCAGAATTTGCCCTTTGAGTTCGAGTATGGCTTTATATCATCATTATAAACCGAATCCGTTGTGGTCGCTGCCAATGCAAAAGAAGAACCTCCATCAATGGATCTATAAATCTTGTACTCCTCAACGCCCGCATCAAATTTTCTGTAATGTGTCCACGTCAGTGTATTCGACAGATTACCGATGGCCTCAACATTAAGAAGCATATTCGTTCCTAGATTGGATAACGTATCTAGAGCACCACAAGAATCACGAGAAGCAATACGATAGAAATACTTTCTGTTCATTGGATCCGCCGTGTAGTCTATGAATTTCACTTCCCATGGCCCCAATGCTGGTTTTGCGACGTTCCCAATGGTCAAATACGGTCCGATTTCAGCATCTGCACGCTGGATTTGATAGTCAATAACATCTGCATCCTTATCGATGTACGCGTAAAGATCAATACCGTTTTGAGAGGTAACAGATGCTCTACCTAAATACAACACTTTCGAGCCCTGTACTACAGCTGAGCTGTTACAAATCTTATTTGAAGTACTCGTAATAGTACCTGTCGTATCCACCGCACGTACATAGTAACAATAAGAATAACCGTTTATAATACCGTAGTGGTTAAACGTGGTATCCAACGTACCTCCTTTTAAGAGTACACCTGAGATTACACCTCCTAGAGGATCCGTAATGTCACAGTATAAATTATACTCCTTCGGCTGTGTCTGTGTCCAGGTTTTATAGGTATTCCAACGAATTCGAGCGTAACCATCACATGGATCTATACCTAAAAATAAATACATTGTACTTGACGGTATCGTATTCCCCACGCTACTTTGGTTTCCACAGCTATCAATTGCCGTTATAACGTATTCTTCACTTTCATTTTCAGCATTTGAAAGCTGGTAAATGTAGGGCATTGAAGTAGCGTAATCCGAGGCTAATATGGAATCAACAGGCTGCAAGAACCCTGAATTATCTCTTCTGTATATTCGGTAATAGACGACATCGCTATCAGAGGAAGCTTCCCATGACATAGCCGCTAGATTCCCTCCAGCCACTGTTACACTGTCAAAAACAATAGGTGCCGGCGGTGTTTTATCAGAGAAAAATCCACTATCCGAAGAACTAACACAAGCCGCGCCATAGCGGACTTCATAATTCAACCACTCCCCACAAAAGGCAACAGTATCTGTCCAAGTGGTATCCATTGTAGTCCCCAATTGTGTCCAGTTTCCTGAACTTATTGGTGCTTCTACCCAAACATCATAGGCAGTAGAATCATTACCGCGCATCCAAGGATTCCAATCAATCTGTGCAATAGAAGAATTTGGAGGTGGTGGAAATGCTTGTAGACCAACACGAATGTTTTGCAATACGGGTGTAGGGTCTGATAAGAGTCCACAACCCCCTGCTACCTGAATAGTGTAGCCGTTTACTGCATTAGGATCTGCACCAGCATGGGTATACGTTTGTGTTGCCCAATCGTAAATGGTATCAACCACAGAGGTATTTCCCAATGTATCGATGTGATTAATGACATAAAAGTCCCAATTAAAGCCTGTATCAGGATTATTAACCCAGTCAAAAGTCACACCATTATCATCCTGCTGAATACAAGTGTTATCGACATTTGGCATACCAGGCATGTAGTTTTTGACCTTCACCACTACTTTCTTGTACGAAAAACGATTAATTGGACACTGGTCATCCTGCATACGGAGGTAAAAGGAATATTCCGATTTTAACTGACCACATTGATATTCTTGGTAGAATAGGTGATTACAGGTTATGTTCCAGTTAAATTGGGCATCATTTAAACCAGGATATGAGAATACTCCTCCAGGATTTAATGAAGTCAACGTCGCACAAGGCGGATTGAAAAGACAAGAATTCGCATTCCCGTAATTCGCAGCAGAACTCAAATTACCTCCTGAGGCGCTAAACTGAATATTTTGAGAAGAACAGTTCGGATTTGGGTAAGCATCCGATGCTGTAATTTTAAAACGAACGGTATCTCCAGGGAAAGCTTCTGTATAATAGTAAATGGTGTCTCCTGCGGTGTTGGTAACCGGAGTTAGCACCGTAGCATTCATCAATGAGTTGTCGGGAGTTAATGACATATCCGGCGCTTCGTCTACAAAGGCGGAAGAACACAAACCTGTAGGAGGCGTACACGCCAGAGTTACAATAGGAATATCGCGGTAAATCTCACCCACCTTCTGACCACAACGCCATTCTTCAATGACAACACATGTTGCCCAGGATCCAGCTACGCCTGAATTGAAAGTGATTTCTCCAGTTTCTCCGTCAATCGAGGCTG
>Ga0209630_10000203_pt1 | contig 68630 bp, 46 predicted proteins | sample COG_01_FD_184745 | JGI IMG/M metagenome (GOLD analysis project Ga0209630, IMG submission 184745) | Pelagic Microbial community sample from North Sea - COGITO 998_met_01 (SPAdes) (version 2) | ecosystem: Environmental > Aquatic > Marine > Neritic zone/Coastal water | place: Helgoland, sampling...
TGTGTAATCAAATAAAAGTGGAGTCTTTAGCTACTTCTTATCCTTAAAGTCGTTTCTTCCAACATAGTCTTTGGCATCCTTGTAGAAGGGAGATGAAGTGTTATCTATAGAGCTCATATAATCCTCCATAAAGCATTTTATTTCCTTCCAAATAAGAATTATAATTCTATGCTGATACGTCTTCACAATAGCTTTAAAGCTTGTCTGTAGAGAGGTTGTATTAGCCCTTCTAAGCTACTCAATTAAGGATAAAAGAAGAACTACTACCTAGTATAAAAAGGAGGATTAAACTCTCTCTGATATACCTCCTCTACCTTCTCACTGATCTCTGATATGATGTCTTCTGAATCAATCTCTACCTCTGAATATTCTCTGTATCTAGCCTTTAATCTTGAATAATATTCATCACTATGAAAAGCATTTCTAGCTTTAAGATCTTTAATCATGTTATCCATGTAATCAAAACCTTTTGTTCTCGCTAAATGAACTAAGAGTTCCTTATCAAAATCTTTAGGAGATTTAATGTTATGAGTATTGAGTACTATTTCTTTACTTGGTTTCTTCTCAATTCTGTTGTAGAAGTTATACCACTCCCCAACTAGCTTACTGTACATAGCATCTCCATATAAATCTTTAATAGTTATCTTATTCAGTTTAAGATATCTCTTGACTGCCTCCTGCAATACCATTTCATATCTAAGTACATTTTTATTCTGAAATTCTAAAGGGACCAATGAACGTGTCTGCTTAGCCCACATAACTTTATCATAAAATAAAAGCTTCTTTGATTTTTGACGGTAGTCAATAGAATGTGGATTTTCTAATCTATTAAATCTCTTAAGATTACCTAAATAGTCATAGTAAATATTAGGTTCATGAGTAGTGATAAAATTAGTTGATAAATCTATCCTTGAAACTTTACAGAGATTGACATCTAGATTTAAATCATCAGATAACTTTTCAATGGCTTCTGAGGTTGTCTTTTGTGAAAGAGTTTGAAAGTTGTTACCAAAATAATATTTAGGCAAACTTCCTTTAATAGTTAATTCTCCTTCTCGAATACAGATCCTTAAATTATCTAAGTTTCCATAAGTACAAGTAGAGCCTCCAGAGAATTCTGCATAACTAACTTCATTTAACTTATAGATGATCTCATCTGTATTTGGACGATCATTATCTACAAAGTCGTAATAAAGATGTAAAGTATCGTACATCTATATATTGATAAAAATTGTCAATTAGTATTGATTACTATAATGTATCTGACCAACCCATTTTCAAAAGATCAGATTTTGTGAATCTTTTTTGGGTCCCAACGGTCAAATATGGGATCTTGTTGTTTTTAACTAGGTTATTAAAGGTAGGTCTAGATATTTTCAAAAACTCTGCTGCCTCACTTGTTTTGAAAATCTCCTCTTGAAAGGTTAACTCTTTTTTTACCTCTGATATTAATTCATACTTGAATGCTTTAAAAGCCTCATCATCTATGTTGAAATTGAACATTTTTATTAAAAATTAAATTTAAAAAATTAGAATTCATGCAGTACTAATGACCAAAATAGGATTCATTTATACTGTATTTAGCAAAATTTGTTCATATTCAACGAAATGTCTCTCCTAAGAAAAAATCACTCCGAATAGGTATAAAAAATGGTAAAAATTGATAGATTTATTGGACTGGGAGTTCTGAAATGAGGAATTGAAACAGTTTACGGCAGCTTTAACAACAGTAAGTATTAAAAAAGCCACCTAAAATACTGTTTATCAGTAACTTAAGTGGCTTTGTTGTAGTCCGTAGGGGAATCGAACCCCTGTTACCAGGATGAAAACCTGGCGTCCTAACCCCTAGACGAACGGACCATTTTATTCAAATCAGCCCAGTCTTAAAGTTTTATTTGACCTTCCTCCGATTTTTCGAGTGGCAAAGATAGAGTTCTCATCATTATTTGCAAATAAGCATTCATTTTTTTGATTGAATTTTTTGAAATTCAATCATGAAGCCAATCAAGATGTCAAAGACCCACATCATCGAGCTATTCATGAACTTATTTTACTCTGACTTCATTATCATTTGGAATCTGTCACCATATAAACCTAAAAAGCCCTTATAATCGATTTAAAGCAATTTTATAATTCAAATAACTCATGAACTGAAAATCAATTTTATTCAAAATCCATTACCCAAAAAAGAAGTTGTCTTAAAAATTAGAAAATACTTGTAGGGTAGTTTGTATGGACGTCAACTAATGATAACTTTGCGCACTGAAAACGCTTAATGGGTTAAAGTTATTAAAATGTCTAAAACAAAAATCGCAATAAATGGATTTGGTCGAATTGGCCGACTCGTCTTCCGTGTAGCAGCACAGAATGAAAATATAGAAGTAGTAGGAATCAATGACCTCATTGATGTGGATTATATGGCTTATATGCTTAAATATGACTCTACACATGGTAACTTCAAAGGGGAGGTAACCGTTGAAGAGGGTAGGTTAGTTGTCAACGGCAATGCCATTCGAGTAACTTCTGAACGTAATCCTGCTAACTTAAAATGGGGAGAAATAGGAGTAGATTATGTAATTGAATCTACAGGTCTCTTTTTGAGTAAAGAATTCGCAAAAGGCCATATAGAGGCCGGTGCCAAAAAAGTAGTCATGTCTGCGCCTTCCAAAGACGATACGCCGATGTTTGTCATGGGGGTTAACCATACCGATTACCACCCAGATATGCAGTTTGTATCTAACGCCTCTTGTACCACCAATTGTTTGGCACCTATCGCCAAAGTACTCAATGATAATTTTGGTATCAAGGAAGGCTTGATGACGACGGTACATGCAGCCACAGCTACCCAAAAAACGGTAGATGGCCCTTCTATGAAAGACTGGCGCGGTGGACGTGGTGCTTATCAAAATATCATTCCTTCTTCCACAGGAGCTGCCAAGGCGGTGGGTAAAGTCATTCCTACTTTAAATGGTAAATTAACAGGCATGTCTTTCAGGGTACCCACAGCTGATGTATCTGCAGTTGACTTAACGGTAAATCTTGAGAAAGCCACCAGTTATGAAGAAATATGTGCGGTCATGAAAGCTGCTTCAGAGGGACCTATGAAAGGGGTTTTGGGTTATACCGAAGATGCTGTAGTGTCTAATGACTTTTTAGGAGATTCAAGAACTTCCATTTTTGATGCTGGTGCAGGCATTCAGTTGTCCCCTACCTTTGTAAAGGTGGTTTCATGGTACGACAACGAATGGGGTTACTCATCGAAAGTGATTGAATTGGTCCGTTACATGGCTTCAAAATCATAACAAAACTTATAAAAAAAGCCGCAATCCTCTAGGTTGCGGCTTTTTTTTCTATTTTAAGTTATGCTTGAGCCAGGTAAGCTCGTATTGATTCAATGGGCGTTCTCATCGAGACCTTGCGTCAGGATCTCAATAATATGATCTTCAATATCTGAAAGCATCAAATGCTCAATGTTATCGATATCTTCAGGTACTTTACATACTTCCAAATATTCAATATCGTTGATGGCCGCTTCCTCTCCTATCAAAGCCTCCAACATCAAAAAAGTGGCGCCCATATAATGCTCTTCGATCTCCTCCTTAAAATCATCAAAGCACACTTGGATCCCGACCAAATCTGGATACGCATCATGCAGCAAAGGGATCACAATGACCTCTTGAGGATCAAATGATTGATCCTCATAATTAATGACTACCGGACCCAATTGTGCAGGTTTGAAAGCAATAACCTCCCAATCCTCCATAGAAGGTGCGGCGGCTACAAGTTCCCTTACCTGCGGAAAAAAATCCGGATCTCCCGCAGCACTGATAATCAATGCCCCACGATGATCTCCTTCCTCTCCTCCGATTTCAAAGAAAATCTGATCACAAAACTTGTTCAACTCAAACTGCATTTCATCGACCGCTGCATCTCGCAACTCATGCTTAATTTCTCCAAGAGTCAAATAACGAGACTGGTGTTTTAAAAACCAATTCCAAAAATATTCAGGTTTATGCATTAGGCAATATTGGTGTAAACGGCTTGAACATCGTCATCTTCTTCGATTTTATCGAGCATTTTTTCAATTTCAACCATCTGATCCTCTGAAAAAGATACCGGTGTGGTGGATATTCGTTGTAACGAGGATTTTTTTACGGCTACCTCAAGATCCTCCAATGCACTTGATAAGCTACCAAAAGCCGTATAATCCCCCGTCACATAGACCTGACCATCGTGTTCCTCAATTTCTTCAAGTCCAGCATCAATGAGCTCAAGTTCTAACATTTCTAAATCAATTTCTGCTGCTTTTTCAAACTCAAATACGGCTTTGCGCGAAAACATAAACTCCAATGAACCGGACGGGGTAAAGCCTCCCCCTGCCTTACTAAAATAGGACTTAATATTGGCTACAGTTCTATTGTTATTATCCGTCGCACATTCGACAAATACCAAAACACCATGTGGCCCTTTCCCTTCAAAGGTAACCTCGTCAATAGCCTCTGCATCTTTACCAATGGCACGTTTGATGGCATTGTCAATATTATCTTTAGGCATGTTTTCAGCCTTGGCATTTTGAATCGCAGCCCGCAATTTACTGTTCATTTCAGGCTCGCCCCCACCTTCTCTTGCTGCCATCTGGATGGCTTTAGCCAATTTAGGAAAGACCTTGGACATCTTATCCCAACGCTTTTCCTTTGCGGCCCGTCTGTACTCAAATGCTCTTCCCATTTTTTTACTTATTTAATACAAAATAAAATAAAGTCTCCTTCAAATTCAATGTTCCTTCAATTTGAATCTAAAATTTAAGGCAATGCCAATCAACACCAAGGCAATCCCTATGTAGGTCAGTAGATTGAAATACTCATTAAAAAGTACAAAGCCAAAGATCAAGGCATATACTACCCCTAAATAATCAAAAATAGCTACCTTAGAAACTTTGGATTGTTGATAGGATTTAGTCATGAAATATTGAGCCATCTGTGTGGTAATGCCTACCATTAACAAATAAAACCAATCCCAACCTTCTGGTTGTACCCATAACCACAAGGAACCTATCAAGGATAGGGGAAGTACGACGAAGGGGAAGTAAAACATGATCACCAAAGGATGTTCTGTCACACTTAATTTTCTCACCAGATTATAGGCCACACCACTAAAAAAGGAAGCTAAAATACCTAGAAATAAATGGGTCCCAGAGATCCGCGTATCAAAGCCTTGGATGATCAGAATGCCCACGAAGCTCAATAAAAAAAAAGCAATCTGAGCTGGATGAATTTTCTCTTTCACCAAATAAACCCCAATAAGGGTAGTGAAAATAGGAGTTAAGTTCGTCAAGGTAGAAGCCGCCGCCAACGGAATTTCATGGAGTAAATAATAATTGAGAATTAAGGCCGTGGCGCCTACCGCACCACGTGCAGCCAAAAGGTATCTTTTATTGCCAAAAATGGGGATTTTTTTGGGAAGTAAATAAGCTAAACTCAAGGTCAAGGATATTAAAGCACGAAAAAAAACAATCTCAATGGCCGGGATATCGGGAATATACTTCACAAAAACTTTCATTAAGCTAAAGGCCAATGTCGCGAGCAACATATAACGGACACCCAAGGGAATTTTCATTTGTATTTTATTGTAATTTAAAGAATTAAAACTCATACTTAGTATCACTTAAATCTCATTATCACTAGAAATAAGAGCTTCTGAAATTAAAATTTCTAGTTCTATTTTATAAAGCCTTATTTACTGAATCATTGCTTATTCTGGAAATTATAACTAATAATGAAATACTTATAAATTATTTTTTATTGATTTGATAACACATCTAATCGCAGTTTAGTATTTTCTTTTTAAACTAATAGTTTTTCGTAATCTCATGAAGAGGATATTCTCTTTCAAGTGAATCCACTTTACGGCATAAAAAAATCAAAATACGATTTTTCTCACGTTAACTTTAATCAATGAAAAAAAGTATTCTTACCTTTTTATTTCTTTTTATGGGCCTGCAACTTTATGCACAGCGTCAAGGCCTCTTGTTAGATCAAAGCGATCGAGAACCCATTAAAAGAGCCTATATTTTCAGTAGAGATACGGTTCAAACCAATGATCAAGGTGTTTTTTATTATCATCCAGGTCGTGAAATTTTAATTCAAAGCATGGGCTATCAAGATCTCCAAATACTGGCTTTGGATACTCCATTAGTCATATTATTAGCTCCCGGTCCCATCCTGCTCAACGCCATTACGGTCAATGACTTTGGGATCCCCCAAAGGAATCAAATCTATCCAGGTACCATCACCCAACTATCCTCAAAAGAAATAAGTACCAGCGATCCCACTTTGATGACCGCCCTCTTCAATCAAGTACCGGGAATTTTTATGCAATCGGGAGCCTTGAACACCAACAAAATCACCATGCGTGGCGTAGGTTCTCGCGCAGCTTTTTCCACAAAAAAGATCAGAGCTTATTACCAAGACATTCCCCTCACCAACGGCAGTGGCGAAACCACCATTGAAGACATTGATCTCAATACCATTGGGGCGATTGAAATTCTCAAAGGACCCAATGCCAGTATTTATGGAAGTGGGCTCGGAGGAACCTTGATCCTCCACCCAAAAAAAACACCCTTGGCATCACAGTCACTTTCAACAGCAGCCACCGTCGGTAGTTTTGGGCTTTTGAGAAACAGTCTGACCTATGCCCTCGATCAAAACCAAAGAAGTATATACCTGTCACTCAATCGTCAGCAAAGTGATGGCTATCGTGATAATAATACCTTCAAAAGAAATACGCTCTTGGCCACCTCGAGCCTCAATACAATCAAAAATACCTTCAACTTTCTGATGTATTATGTGAATCAATATGCCGGTATACCGAGTTCATTGAGTGAAACAGATTATCAAAATGAACCCACCAAAGCCGCGTTCACTTGGGGCCAATCTCAAGGGTTTGAAGATTATGATAAATTTCTTTTTGGGAGTTCATGGAAGCATACCTATCACGCCGGATGGACCCAACACGTGAGTCTGTTTGGTTCCTTTAACCAAAGCTTTGAAGCCCGACCCTTCAATATCTTGGAAGATCAAATATATGGGGTCGGCCTTCGTGCTCGACTCATCAAAAAAATCACCAAAACCCAACATCAAGTCATGGCTGGACTAGAGACCTATCAAGATGCCTATCATTGGAAAACGGCTGAAAATCTGTATGCCGATTTTCCTAATACGGGAAGTGTTCAGGGAGCATACTTATCAGAAAATGAAGAAATCAGACGATACTACAACGTGTTTTTCGAGGTTAATTTAAAGCCGTTGGCTTTCCTGAATATAGACCTCGGATTGAACCTCAATCAAACCTTTTATGACTATACCGATGCCTATGACTTGGACAGTATAGATCAAAGTGGAAATTACCAATTTCAGGCCCGCTATTCTCCCAGAATAGGCATTTCACATACCTTTCGGCCCGGACTCACTCATTTTGCCCTTATGAGTCACGGTTTTTCACCGCCAAGCTTGGAGGAAACATTAACTCCTGAGGGAACCATCAATCCCGATATAAAACCAGAAACGGGTTGGAACTTCGAATGGGGTATGAAAGGGCATTCATGGGGCAAAAAGCTGACCTATTCCTTCTCTATTTATCAAATGAATATTCGTGATCTCCTCGTATCTAGAAGAACGGCCGAAGATCAATACACGGGTATCAATGCCGGCAGTACGCGGCATAGAGGCATTGAACTCAGTATCAAAAGTCGCTTGATTCAAACACTTAATTTCACACTCAATCAAAGTTTAAATTATAACCATGCAGCCTATAAGTTTGAAGAATTTGAAGAAGAAATTAATGGTGAACTGCTACGCTATGACGGCAATGCACTTACGGGGATTCCAGTCAATCAATTGAGCCTTTCTTTTCAAGGAAATTTTAAGGAACGCCTCTATACGCACTTAAGTTACCAATACTTTGGTCGTATGCCTCTGATCGATAACAACAGTCTCTATTCGACTGCCTATCAAATCACCAGTTTTCAGATCGGTTGGCAGCCCACAATCTTCACAAAACTCGATCTAGACCTAAGCTATCGCATCAACAACCTATTTAACGAAGTCTATGCCTCCATGCATCAAATCAATGCCCGAGCCTTTGGTAGTGGTAGCCCGCGATACTATTATCCTGGTTTGCCTAGAAATCACATGATCACTTTGAAAATGAAATTTGAACTTTAAGCCATTCGTCCATCCCGCATCACAAGTTTTCGATCCGCCATGTCGGCAAGTTCTTCATTGTGCGTGACGATCACAAAAGTATGGCCCAAGTCATCCCTGAGTTCAAAGAACAACTTATGTAAAGCTCGCGCATTGGCAGAATCTAAGTTACCTGAAGGTTCATCTGCAAAAATGATCCCAGGTTGATTAATCAAGGCACGTGCCACGGCTACGCGGTGTTGCTCCCCACCAGACAATTCCGAAGGTTTGTGGGAGGCTCTTTCTATGATCCCCAAACGATCTAAAAGCTCCATTCCCGATTTTAAAACTGCCGCCTCATTGCGATTCCCTATAAATCCAGGGATACATACATTTTCGAGGGCCGTAAATTCAGGAAGTAGGTTGTGAAATTGAAAAATAAGACCAATGTGATCGTTCCGGAATTTAGCCAACTTATTAGATGAAAGTGAAAACAGGGCTTGCCCCTTCAAGCTGACAGATCCTTGATCGGGCTGATCCAAGCTCGCTAAAATATGAAGCAATGTACTTTTGCCTGCTCCAGAAGCTCCGACAATAGATATCACCTCTTTCTCGGCTACTTCCAAGTCGATTCCTTTCAGCACTTCGAGTGCCCCATAGGTCTTACAGATGTCTTTGGCATAGAGCATGGCTACAAATATAGGTGTCATTTGTTTTAATGAACTTGATTAAACCCGAACTATGAATTAGATTCGCAAAATAATCAAGAAAACAATTGTGCTTTCCTCTGTTTAGAATTTAAAAAATTGATCCATGAATATCCACGAATATCAAGCAAAGGAAATTTTAGCGCGCTACGGCGTGACCATCCAGCGCGGAAAAGTCGCAAGCACGGTCGATGAAGCGGTGGCAGCGGCACATGCCATTCAAAAAGAAACGAGCTCAGAATGGTTTGTGATCAAAGCACAAATCCATGCCGGAGGCAGAGGAAAAGGCAACATCAATGAGACCGGATCCCATGGCGTAGTTTTAGCCAAAAGCATAGACCAAGTGGGACCCAAAAGTGAGGCAATTCTAGGGGGCACACTGATCACTCACCAAACAGGACCCGAGGGTAAGAAAGTCAATAAAATACTGATTGCAGAGGATGTCTATTATCCTGGTGCTTCTGAACCCAAAGAATATTATCTATCAATCCTCCTGGATCGCGCACAGGGTCGAAATGTGATCATGGCCTCCACTGAAGGGGGGATGGATATCGAAGCCGTCGCTGAAAATACACCAGAGAAAATTATTAAAGAATGGATAGATCCTGCCGTTGGTCTGCGGCGTTTTCAAGCACAAAAAGTTGCTTTTGCATTGGGTCTCACAGGTATGGCTCTAAAAGAAATGGTGAAGTTCATTCAGGCCCTTTATATCGCCTTTGAACGGACCGATTCAGCGATGTTTGAAATCAACCCTGTGCTCAAAACCTCGGACAATAAAATATTGGCGGTAGATGCCAAGGTAGATATTGATGATAATGCTCTCTTTCGGCAAAAAGAAATCTTACAACTTAGGGATTTATCAGAAGAAGATCCATTGGAAGTAGCTGCGGCCACGCATGGCCTCAATTATGTGAAGTTGGATGGAAATGTGGGTTGTATGGTCAACGGTGCTGGACTTGCCATGGCGACCATGGATATGATTAAACTTTCCGGAGGTGAACCTGCCAACTTTCTTGATGTGGGAGGTGGGGCCAATGCCGAAACAGTAGAAGCCGGGTTTAGAATTATCTTGAAAGATCTCAATGTCAAAGCCATCCTAGTCAATATTTTTGGAGGAATCGTTCGGTGTGACCGTGTCGCTAATGGCGTGGTTGAAGCCTATAAAAAGATTGGTGCTATTGAGGTACCTATCATTGTCAGACTTCAAGGAACCAATGCTGAAGAAGGGGCTCAAATCATTGAATCCTCTGGATTGAAAGTAACCTCTGCCATCTTACTCAAAGACGCCGCTCAAAGGGTTAAAGAAGTATTGTAAGCTCTTATTGGACTTGAAAGATTTAACAGCTCATACAGGTTGATTTTATTTACATGAAGATGCCTTGATTTAAAACACATGATCTGTTGTGTTTTTGATTGACTCAGTAAGTCAATTGAGACTTTTCATAAAATAAGTTGCTTAAATTAAAAAAAATCAATAAATTGAAAGGTGAGTAGATTTTAAAAAATAATCGCTCATTTTTTCTTCATATTATTTTGGTAAATGAACTGGGCTATCAAATTGATAGCCCATTCTTTTAAATTTAAGCTCGATCAAATTTTCACTTATTTTACTTGTTTCCCCATGAAAATTAAACTTGTTCTTACCCTAATCATTTTTTGTCTTGTGTCAATGGCGTTCAGTCAATCTGCAAAACTCACGAAAAAGGCCCATCTCAACGCAGAAAAAATAATGCCTAAAGTCATTGAGTGGCGCCATGATATTCATGAGCATCCAGAGTTATCAAACTTAGAATTCAAAACAGCTGCTAAAGTAGCCAAGCATTTAAAAGATTTAGGTCTCGAAGTCGAGGAAGGAGTAGCCAAAACGGGCGTAGTAGGTATTTTAGTAGGAGACCAGTCAGGGCCAGTAATTGCCTTGAGGGCAGATATGGATGGCCTTCCTGTGACAGAAAGAGTGGAACTCTCATGGGCCTCAAAGGCGACCTCCATATATAATGATAAAGCAACGGGTGTCATGCATGCCTGTGGTCACGACACGCATGTAGCCATACTCATGGGTGTCGCTGAAGTCCTAAGTGGCCTAAAAAAAGACCTCAAAGGAACCGTTAAATTTATTTTTCAACCCGCTGAAGAAGGTGCCCCTCCAGGAGAAGAAGGCGGCGCTAAACTCATGATCAAAGAAGGGGTCATGATGAATCCAAAAGTAGAAGTTGCCTTTGGTCTGCATATTTCTGCCGATACTCCCGAGGGGATACTTACCTACAAACCCGGTGGCCTTCTAGCTGCAGCGGATCGTTTTGTTATTCAGGTTAATGGAAAACAATCTCACGGGTCACAACCTTGGGCTTCGATAGATCCCATCGTCACCTCTGCGCAAATCATCAATGGCATTCAAACCATCATCAGCCGACAAACTGAACTCACCAAAGAAGGTGCCGTCATCACCCTAGGAATGATCAATTCAGGGATACGCAATAACATCATACCTGAAAGTGCTGAAATGATCGGGACCATACGTACCTTGGATACACAAATGCAAGATAAAATTCATGCTGATCTGATCCGAACGGCTACAAAAATCGGAGAAAGCATGGGTGCCCAAGTGACTGTAGATATTGAACGGGAAGTTCCCGTAACTTTCAATGATCCGGCCCTGACTTTCAAAGCAGCAAACTGGCTCAACCGCAGTCTGGGGCCTGAGCATGTCCAGTTACAGCGCGCCATTACTGGAGCTGAAGATTTCTCGTTCTTTGCAGAGAAGGTACCTTCTTTTTTCTTTTTCATCGGAGGATGTCCAAAAGGATCAGATCCAGGTCTGGCGGCTCCACATCATACACCGGACTTTTATGTCACCGATTCAGCCATGATCACAGGGGTAAAGGCCCTGTTGGGATTGACTCTAGGCTACATGAACGATCCTTTGAAATAATTTTTCTCTTTTGCTTTTCTTGATGTTATTTGATCCGTATTAGGCATCTTATAATACTGGTAGTTCGGACCTGCCGGCAGACTTAGTGATACTCATTTCCAAAATAGCCTCCAAAGGATTTAGACCCTTTTCATCCGATGATCTGTGGCGTTTGCATTTAGTTAACCATAAGTACCGGTCCGCCTTTCACATATATGCTCTGATTACCTATTTTGCTAGATAAATCGAGCATCAACTTATCAACCCTGACCAAAATTAATCTTATAGATCTCCAAAGCAGTCCTAAATTCATACTTATTCTATATTATCATTACCGAAAAGCTACCCATACAACCTTTCATCCTAAATTAGAAAGCTCTATTTTAAAAATTTCCTAAATTCAATTTTCTCAAAAAAAAATTATGAAAAAAACATCCAATTATCTCGCATTGCTCACGTTTCTTTTCACCTTGACCCTGAGCTCTTCATTATGGGCGCAAAGAAAGCAATCAAAAACAAAAATCATCCATCAAGAAATTCCAATAAGCAAACTCGGTGGATTGGAATGGAGAATGGTCGGCCCTTTTCGCGGAGGGCGTTCGGCTACCGTAACGGGTGTCATTGGTCATCGCAATTTATATTATATGGGTACCGCGGGAGGTGGTGTTTGGAAAACTACAGATGGAGGTCAAACTTGGGAAAATATTTCGGATGGATTCTATGGCGGATCTATCGGTGCGATTGCGGTCAGTGAATCCGATCCAAATGTCATATATGTTGGTGAAGGAGAGGAAACGGTCAGAGGAAACGTCTCCTCAGGCAGAGGACTATGGAAAAGCACCGATGCGGGCAAGACCTGGCAATCCATAGGACTCAAACAAAGCGAGCACATCGGTCGCATTCGTATTCATCCAACTAACCCGAATATGGTCTATGTCGCTGCCATGGGAAATCTTTGGAAACCCAATGCCCAGCGCGGTGTTTTCAGATCTAAAAATGGTGGGGAAACTTGGGAAAAAATATTGTTTGAATCAGATAAGGCCGGTGCCGTAGATTTAATTTTAGATCCCAATAATCCAAGAATTCTTTATGCCAATACATGGGAAATAAAGCGCAATGGCTACCGTATGGACAGCGGAGGGCCTGGTAGTAAACTTTGGCAAAGTACAGACGGTGGAGATCATTGGAAGGAATTAACTCATAAACCAGGCTTGCCTGAAGGCGTTTGGGGTATTTCGGGTGTAGCTGTTTCCCCATTAAACTCTAACAGAATATGGGTCATAATAGAAAATGCCAAAGGTGGCGTTTATCGATCGGATGACGGAGGAGAAAACTGGACCTACATCAGCTCAAAAAATGCATTAAGACAACGCGCATGGTATTATTCACGCATCTACGCAGATACACAAAATGAAGATCGCCTATATGTCATGAATACAAGTTATCATCGCTCCAATGACGGAGGTAAAACTTGGGAGGGTTTCAATTCGCCCCACGGTGATCACCATGATCTTTGGATTGACCCCCAAGACAATCAGCGCATGATCATTGCCGATGATGGAGGTGCCCAAGTGTCAGTGGATGGCGGCCTCAATTGGACGACTTACCACAATCAACCCACCGCCCAATTTTACCGCGTTACAACCGATAAGAGTTTCCCTTTCAAAATACTCGGCGCCCAACAAGATAATTCGGCCATCAGGATCTCCCACAGAAGCAGTGGGAACGCCATCACCGAACGAGATTGGGAACCTACAGCAGGCGGCGAAAGTGCGCATTTGGCCCCGGATCCAAAAAATCCAGATATTGTATACGGAGGTACCTATAAAGGCTATATGAACCGAAAAGATCACATTACGGGTCAATCACGATCCACTAATGTTTGGCCCTACAATCCCGCCGGATCAGGCGTGGAAGTAATGAAATACCGCTTCAATTGGAACTATCCAGTCATGTTCAGTCCAAATGATCCCAATAAACTCTATGCCGGATCCAATTACTTACATGAAAGTGTAAATGAGGGGCAAACCTGGCGCGTGATCAGTCCTGACCTTACTCGAAATGAACCGCATACCTTAAAATCATCTGGGGGTCCTATTACCCAAGACAACACCGGTGTAGAATTTTATGGTACTCTTTTTGCTATCGCGGAAAGCAAACAAGAAGCAGGCGTAATTTATACAGGAAGCGATGACGGTTTGGTCCATGTGACCCGAGATGGGGGTAAAAATTGGATCGATATCACCCCTCCAATGTCACCAGAAAACAATATGATTAACTGTATTGATGTAGACCCACATCATCTAGGCGGCGTATATATAGCGGCAACTGCTTATAAATTTGGTGATTACACCCCCTATCTCTACAAATCCAGAGATTATGGGCAAACATGGACCGTTATTACTTCAGGTATTGAGAAAAATGATTACACACGAGCTATCAGAGCAGATTTAGTACGTCCAGGCCTCTTGTATGCAGGCACAGAATGGGACCTCTATATTTCATATGATGACGGTGCCCATTGGGAAAACTTTAGGTTGAACCTACCTATTGTAGCCATTCGAGATTTACACGTTCGTGAGGAATATTTAATCGCAGCTACACATGGACGCTCCTTTTGGATGATTGATGATTTGGGGCCTGTCAGACAAATAAATGATGAGATTTTGAACAAAACAAATCATCTCTACGCTCCCAAGCCTGCCTATAGAATGGCGCAAAGTGGGAGACGTGTCAATACCAAAATAGAAGGTGAAAATCACCCCAATGGGGCTTTACTCAATTTCTTTATCGAAGATGAAAAAGCAGACGTACGCATTGAAATTTTAGAAGCAGATGGATCCTTGATCCAATCGTATTCCAATCAATCAAAAGAACGATCTTCAAAACTAGAAGTAAAAGCTGGTGGAAATAAATTCGTATGGAACCTACGCTATCCTGGCTTTTTAGCTTTTCCGGGTATGGTACTCTATTCTTCTCCTAATCTAGGACCCAAAGCGATACCCGGCACCTATTTGATCCGGCTGATCGTAGATAGCGATACCCTCCAACAAAATTTGACAGTTTTAAGAGACCCTCGTATGTCCAACACACCATCAGATTATCAAAATCAATTTGATTTTTTAATTCAAGTGAGAGATAAGGTAAGTCAGGCCCATCAGGCCATGCTCGATATTGAAAAAATCAGGCAAGAAATTAATTTTGTAAAATCCAAGATTAAAGATCCTATCTTACTAGATAAAATGACGAATTTTAAAGATCAGTTGACCGTTATTGAAGGTACCATTCACCAAACCAAAAACAGAAGCAATCAAGATCCATTAAATTATGGTATCAAAGTCAACAATAGGTTGGCTTTCTTATTGGCGGATCAGCAGCGGGGTGATTACCCACCAACGGATCAAGCCTATCAAGTCTACAATGAACTAGCTGCAGATCTTGATCGAATTTTAACAGAAATGAAAAATTTATGCGCCCAATCCATCCCTGATCTGAATCAAGCTTTAAACGGATTAGAAGCCATTTCTACACCTCAATAAATACTAGATATGAAAGATAAATATATCGGTGTATTTTACCATACGTCTATGGATTTAATGAGCAAGTATTTTTTGGATGGATACAGGACTGCGGCCAATGACCGCCAAGCCTTTCTTTTGAATGATAGGGCGCTCCATCAAAATGGGATGATCCAACATAGCCTGAAGCCAGTCTATGTTATCGGGATGCGAGGCTTTGTAATGTTCTTTGAATATCTTCTCTCCCCTTCTGATTAAATCATAGGGTATGATACCTAATTCTTTAACCAATACTTGTAGTTGGCTTTTATCAAGAGGTGTTTTGAGATATTCGATAACTTCCACTTCTAAACCCGCCTCCAACAACACCTTAAGAGCCGTACGACTTTTTCCGCATCTGGTATTATGGTATATTTTGACCATTAAGGATTTTTTTCTAAGAATTGTAAATTTACAACACCTCGACAACTAAATTATGATTAGTATAGATACAAATGTCTGCAGCAATGGTCAAGCTCTCACGAACCATCTCCTCAGCAGTTAGATGATCTGCATGTTTTTTAAGTGCTAAAGCCGCCGATTTTGCATATTGACTCCCACTACCAATGGAAGCTACATCTTCATCTGGATCTAAAACATCTCCAGTTCCGGAGATGACCAGCATTTCGTTTTTGTCCGCGACAATCATCATAGCCTCTAACTGCCGTAAATATTTATCTCTACGCCAATCCTTGGCCAATTCAACCGCAGCCCGCTTCAAATTACCAGAAAATGCACTCAGCTTTTCATCAAATCGATCCAATAAGGTAAAGGCATCGGCCGTAGAACCTGCAAATCCTGTAATGATGGTACCTTCAGCCAGCTTTCTTATTTTTTTTACATGGCTTTTGGCAACAGTAGCACCCATTGTCGCCTGTCCATCTGCTCCCAGGGCCATTTGGCCATTATGATAAACGGCCAATACCGTCGTAGATTTTATTTTTATTTGAGCCATAATATCATTTTGTAAAAAAATTCCGTCTGTTGCCCATCTAATTTATATCAAAATGCGCACAGGGTCCTCGAGCAATCCTTTCAGACTTTTTAGAAAAGCGGCTCCCACAGCCCCATCTACAGCCCGGTGATCGCAAGATAAGGTTACCTTCATGGTATGTCCTGGGTTCATAACGCCATTTTTAACTATCACAGCCTCTTTGATACCTCCTATGGCTAGAATACATGCATTAGGAGGATTGATAATTGCTGTGAATTCTTCTACACCAAACATACCCAAATTGGAAATACTAAACGTGTTACCGGTAAACTCTTCCGGTGCTAATTTCTTAGCAGCTGCACGTTGCGCTAAGTCCTTCACCTCTGATGAGATGTGGGCCAAAGATTTATTATCTGCAAACTTTACTACGGGTACTACCAAACCGTCCGGTATGGAAACGGCTACACCAATATGAATATGCTGATGCTTCTGCATTTTATCCTCTAACCAACTCACATTAACGTCAGGATGCTGCCTAATGGCACTGGCAACTGCTTTAAGTACAATATCATTGAAAGAAATCTTTACTGGAGACACTTCATTCATACTTACCCTAGCAGCCATAGCTTTATCCATGTTGATTTCCATGGTTAGATAGAAATGTGGGGCACTGAATTTGCTAGCTGAAAGGCGTGAAGCAATGACTTTTCTCATCTGTGTCAAGGCTATGTCTTCAGAAGCTTCGGCGCCGATGACCACTGGCTTCACATAATTTTCAGGGGTCCCTGCTACTGGGGCCGTCTTCTCCATCGCTGGCTCGAAAGTTTCTACATCTTTTTTGACAATCCTCCCACCATCTCCAGATCCGAGTAGGGTACTCAAATCAATTCCTCTGTCCTGAGCCATTTTTTTGGCCAATGGAGATGCTAACACCCGGCCATCGGAAGTAGTTACAGGGGCGACCGCAACACTTGGCGCTTCAACGGGAGCTGGGACTGCCGCTGCGGAAGCAACTACTGTTTCAACTTTCGGTACTACCTTATTTTCTGATTGCAATAAAGCCTCATAATCGGCATTTTCTTCACCTATGATGGCAATAATACCATCCACCTCCACAGCACTACCCGCTGACACTGCTGTGTACAATAAGATACCGTCATCATAAGATTCTAATTCCATGGTTGCTTTATCTGTTTCAACCTCAGCCAAAATATCTCCTGAACTGACCTGATCGCCTACCTTCATCAACCATTGAGCGATGACACCTTCTGTCATTGTATCGCTCATTTTAGGCATCCTCAAAACCGACGCCTTGATGCTGGAAGCATCGACGGCAGCCACTTTGGCGGGCTCAGCATCGCCTGTTGGGGCAGTTTCCGGCTCAGAAACCGGTTGCGAAGGCTCAGAAATGAGGGACTGAATGTCTTCGCCTTTGGCTCCTATAATGGCTATGATCGCATCCACAGCCACAGTGGCCTTCTCGGGAACGCCGATGTGCAAAAGTATTCCATCTTCATATGACTCCAATTCCATGGTCGCTTTGTCCGTCTCAACTTCGGCGAGGACATCCCCAGAGACAATCACATCTCCTTCATTTTTCAACCATGCGGAAATGACACCCTCAGTCATGGTGTCACTCATTTTGGGCATTTTTATTACTTCTGCCATTTCTATTAAATCAATTCTATAATTTTAAAGTTCAAAGTTAACCCAAGTCAGATTTTAATCAAGCAAGCAAAGAGATTATTTGAATGTCAGTTAAAGAATACTAAGGAAATTTGACCCCCACACAAAATGAAGTTGATGGAAAAGAACGCTTATATAGCTCCTAAATTACTTTTTAATGGCCAACTCCAAACCATATATCCTGCACTTTTTAGAAAAATTAAGCTTTTAACTCCCTATGTTCATGAAAGAATCATGACCCAAGATCAAGATTTTTTAGACTTGTTTTGGATGAAACAAAAAAGTAAAAAATTGGTCATTATTTCACATGGATTGGAAGGGAATGCAGATCGCGCCTATGTCAGGGGTATGGCCAATGCCCATTTTTCTGAAGGTTTTGACGTCCTCGCCTGGAACTACAGAGGGTGCTCCGATCAAATCAACAACCTGCCAAAAATGTATCATAGTGGAGCCACAGAAGACCTCTTAGCAGTCGTCAATCATGCCGAAAAAGACTATCATGAAATTTACCTGATCGGGTTCAGTCTTGGGGCCAACCTGACCCTCAAATTTTTGGGTGAACAAGGCGCTTATAAAAATGTGAAAAAAGCTTGTGCAATTGCTGCCCCACTGGATTTGAAATCTGGATCACTTCATTTGAACACACCCAAAAACTACCTTTATCAACGGAGATTCATGAGGTCTCTAAAAAAGAAAGCACGAGCTAAGCATGCCCAGTACCCAGAACTCTTCGATCTCAAAAAACTAGAAAATATCCATACTATTTATGATTTTGATGACTTAATTACTGCGCCCATACATGGGTTTGAACATGCTGAAGATTACTATAAGAAATGTAGTGCCAAAAATTTTCTCGAAAATATTCAAATTCCTACCCAAATACTTAATGCAATGAATGATCCCTTTTTAACACCAAAAATATTGAATAAATCCATTGCAGGGCATTCAGATCACGTTTCATATCAAATCACCTCTCAGGGTGGGCATTGTGGCTATCCTAATTTTACTGCAAAAACCTATTGGTCAGAGGCATTTGCCGTAAATTATTTTAAAAGTTAGGCTAAATTACACTTTCAAAATATGATTGACCGTTACACCCTTTCGACCCCTAAAGAGGTATTAGAAAAACATTTCAATGCCTCTTTCCTTAATAAGTTTATATCTAGGTACAATGCCGCACCGACCCAAAACCTACCCGTCATTACGCAAGACAATGCGGCTCATTTTCAGTATTTTAAATGGGGATTGATATCGAATTGGGCAAATAAAAAGAAAATGAGTCCTAAATTGTTTAATCTAGATACAGAAACCTTATCAAAAAAAGTGTCTCATCAAAAAAGTCTAAAATCGCATAGATGTCTGATCCCTGTCGATGGATTTTATATTTGGAAACCTTTTGCCAAAAAGAAAGCCGTCCCTTATTACATTTCTCGTACCGATAAAAAGCCCCTTGCTATTGCTGGGATTTGGGAAGAAAAAGATGATTTCAATGAAAAGGCGAATCATAGCTTTATCATGATCACGCAGCACTCCGATGAGCGAATGACCCCTTATCAAGAAAATATGCCTTTGTGCTTAGGTGAAAAAGAGATTGCCTCGTGGATGAATGCAGGCACCACGACTCCCCAAATTGAAGAAATCATCAAAGCAACGTATACATGGCCACTTACCGCACATCCGGTCAGTCCATTGATCGCGAACTTAGAAAAGGACTCGCCAAGTTTAATCAAACACAGTCAACCTTCAGATCAACACGGTAATTACACCTTGTTCCAATAATAAAATCATATCGCATAGATAAAATATTCAGCCTTTTTTGAAGAACTAAAATCCATTTATGTACAGAGTTAGAGTTAATCAACGCGATAAAGAAAGATGACTCCATGAGATTGCTGGAGTTTTTTGATCGCAAATCATTAGCGATTAATGAACGGTTAAAAAAAACCTAATTTTTTCATTTCATCCCTTTCATCAATAATGCGCTAATAATATTGTGATGTCGGTAACTTGATAACAACACTATTAAAAAAGAAGATTCAAAAACATGGTAAAGGTGAAAGGAACACCGTAGGTATCTATAATTTGATCCCCTGGAACATTGACCGATTGATTCAGTCTTATGTTGGTATAGTTGGTGATATTAAGCAATGAAAATCCTGTTTGAAAATTCAATTTGTTGATGTCAAAAGAATATTGGGCTGCGGCATCGGCACGAAAATACTTAGATGATATTGGCATCCTTCGATCTTGTGGCCTATTAGGAAAGCCAGATCCGTAAACATTGCTGATGGTAAACTGCCAAGGATAAAAGTCTAATATGGCCGCAGTTTTCAATTCGTGTTTTTGACTTTGTGGAGCTCGAAGTTCTTCTTCTTGCCCTTTTGGTTTATTGAACTTTTGAGTTACTTCAGCCAATGAATACGAAAGAATAAATCTATGCCTTAGCATTGATTTTTTCAAAAAAACATCTAATCCCTTACTCTTTGCAGATCCCACATTTAAAATTGAATTGAAATTTCGATTGAAATAAAATCTACTCAAACCATTGATGGTCTTGTAATAACCCTCTACATGCAATTCAAAATTATCAGGACGAAATGCCCAACCCAAAGTATGATGATTAGCATTCAAAACAGGGGTTTCTATGCCATCAGCGATTTGCCAAATATCTGATCGATTGACATAATCATCAATAATTGGACTTTTGTTAACAAATTGATTGTATATCCCCCAGCCTAAATAGGCACTCCAAAGTTTATTAATTTCCCATCTCCCATTGATTCTCGGCTGTAGATAAATTTGGCTCCTCATATTATCAAAAAAACTGGTCTTGATACCCCAATCTATGTACAGACGTGAGTTCCATTGCATTTGGTCATGTACAAAAAGATTAAATCTGGTAAGTGACTGAGATTCATTATTCAAAATATTAAATCCTTTGCTCGAAGAAATATAGGTTTGGTTGTTAATAATGGATAAACCTACTTGTAACTGATGAATCCCTTTTGCTGAAAACGCATGTTTCAAACTCAACTTAGCTTCTTCAATAGGGTTAGTCCACGTATCTTTAATTTCTGGAACTAGGGAATTATCATCCTCATAATAACTTGCGTTGAGAACGGCCCGATATATACTTTGTGTTAGAAGGAAAGATGAATGTCCTCCTTCTGACCATTTTTTAAGGTATTTGATGGCATAACCCGCTTGGTTGGAATTTATATTATTATCTTCAAACGTATTATCTCTGCCCGATCTGCCTTCTTTACTCTTAAAAGTTGAGTAATAATCATCCTTGCTCTGCAGATAACTCAAAGAAAGTTCATCACCTCCTTTAAACGTAGTATTAAATTTGGTATTGAAGTCCGAATAGTCATAATTAGATTTGATAAAATCATTTTTATCATTATGTTCGGCTGACCAATTTGTAAAATTGAAGTAGGTTTTACGCATACCTACTTGTAAGGATGCTTTATTGGAGAATAATGGAATATTTAGTCGCCCACTCGTAAGTTGATTGGTAAGGCTCAGTTCTCCGGTCAACTTGGTTTTGTCGCCTTGCGTCCCATCAATTTCAACAACACCACCCACTCTGTCACCATGTAATACACCGTAGCCGCCCTTGTAAACATTTACATTCTTGACCATGTATGGATTAATTCTGCCGACATCATCACTGATACCCCAACTGTTGAACATGATGATTTCATCGTATGTAACCCTATTTTGACCGCTATAAGAACCCCAAATAACAAAATCAGTATTCGATTCACCTGCAGCCAATATCCCTGGATATAGCCTCAGATTATTGAAAATTAAATTATTACTCATCCCTGGTGCCAAGGCATTATTGACATTATTAAACTGAATTTGACCTATATTCTTTCCTAAATGTGCTTCGCTCTTATTGTTACTCTCGGCTAAAAACACAGCATCGAGAAGCAGCAAATGAGGGGCTAATATCAGTTGAAGTTCATTTTGGGAAGTCATTACCGTATCCAACTGCTGATAACCCAAGCCCCAAGCAGAAATACTTTCAGAAAAATGAGCTGCTTGTACCGAAAACTTTCCATTTTCATCTGTTTGAAACTCTTGATCCCCTATCTTAATCAAGCCATAAGGAATTATTTCTTTTGAAGAACTTTCCATTAACTGACCTTGAAATAAATAAGTTGAGATAGGTTGTTTCGATGATAAAATAGTCGGGTTCGAAAAGAGATATACTTTATTGATCAAACTCACCTCTAGATCGCAATGGGCTGCCAACCTATGCATGAGAGTTTCAATAGATCGAAAATTTCCAGTTAATGTAACCTGACAATTTCTTGAAAAATCAGCATCTATAGATACCTGTACCCCATATTGATCATTCAAATCTAGTAAGATGTCATTAAGGGGTTGATTTTGATAATTCAGAGTCCAACCTTGTCCCTTAAGAGTGCCCTTACAAAACAAGAAAAAAAAAATCAAAAACAAATATTTATTGGACAAAGTGATCAAGATATGCGTCAATAAATGATCTTTTTTATTCGGTACTTTCTAGCTGTTTCTTTTTCAAAAGAAAATCCCAAACTATTACATATGATTTTTAATGTAGTATCTGCAGATTTGGCCCGATCAAAGAAACCGGTATAGTAAATATCGCTGTCTATCATTTCCATTTGAATATCAATATCATAATGACGCGCCACATCTGCCATCACTTTTGATATGGGCGTAGTATTATAATTAAATTTGCCAAGTCTCCATGCCATCACATCGGATTTGGACACTTTATGCTCAATCAATATTTTGTTTGATCCCACTTTTTTTAGATAATCTCCTGGATTTAAAATTGAGGTATTTTCAAAATGTTTTACTTGAACTTTTCCTGTTGCACAAAAGACTTCATATCCACTTTTTCGAGCAAATATATTAAAAGTTGTTCCCAGCACTTCAGTGGCATAACTTCCTGAGTGAACAGAAAATTTAGAACCTTTTTTCACTTCAAAAAATGCTTCCCCTTGCAGCATAACTTCTCGTTCCATCCACCACCAAATGGGATAATATTTCAACTGTGAATCTGCATTCAAGTGAACTAATGATCCGTCAGGTAAATTGTAGCTGATCAATTGACCCAATTTCACATTAATATTTTTCTCATAAAAGCGAGCTAATAAGCCCAAAACAAAGATAAAAACGATCATGGCCGCTGCACGCAAGAACATTGGATAAATGTACATTTTTTTTGGCTCATCAGAAGAAACATCATCCTTTAAATCTAAGGAAGCCCAAATCTCTTCTTTTGTTTTTCCATAATCTATGCTCGATTTAGAAAATAACATTTTATCCTCATCACTGAACTCATTATTATGCAAACTGCTTTTCATACTATTACGAGTTTTCTTAGATCTTTCAATGCAAAACGCATGCGCTTCTCGACTGCTTTCTCTGAAATCATCAACCGAGTGGCAATATCACCGTAGGTCATGGCCTCCATTCGACTCATAAGGAAGACAGCCCTACGCTTTTCTGACATCATCTTTAACGCATTTTCATATTTTGTCATAAGTTCATTGAAGTCTAATTGATTTTCGGTTTCATTAGATTCTAAAGGTTGTTTTAAATTGAGCTGATATTTGTATTCCACTTGTTTTTTTCGATACTCCGAGATCCAAAGTTCTTTGACCATTTTATAAAGTAATGCCCTTGTCTTGTCCTCTTCATAGGAAATTTTCTTTTTCCATACTCTTAAAAAAGCCTCTTGAACGATGTCTGTAGCCAACTCAGAATCTCCACAACGATAAGTGATGTAATTACGCAATTCATCAAACCAACGATCAAAGCATTCTTTAAATTTATCTTTCTCCAAGCAAGCTATAATTAAGCGACATGGCTCATCCATGTCGCATTTAATCTAAATATCCTAATTCCTTATCATTGGGAGGATCTCATATGATCCATCCCTGTTGTTCTCTTAACAATCCTTTTTTATCTCTTTAAAGTCTTCTTTAGTATTAATTTCAACCTTGACACCATCGGGATATTCTAAGCTGATAGGAAACACAAATGTGCCTCTTTCTTTCACCTCAAGATTGGCTTCATGCCAAGATTTTACCGCTGCTCGGTCCTCTTCACTTTCCAAGATGATTAAGGTGCTATCAGGCATCATCAAGGTAAATGGATAAACTATCTCAAAGCAATCTCCTCTCTTTCCATCTCGATCTTTGCCATTTTTACATCCTTCAGCAATAGCTTTAAGTTCTCCCTCATCGCTGATCGTCATTTCAATTCCATCAAAAAGTATATTTATAGGAAAAACAAATAAACCCTTCTCTTTAACCTCAGGGTGAGCGTCATGCCAAGCTTTAACCAATGCTCTATCATCATCGCTCTCTAAGGTAACTAGCGTACTGTCAGGCATTGTCAAGGTAAAAGGATAAACTACCTCAAAGCAATCTCCTCTCTTTCCATCACGACCTTTGCTATTTTCACATCCCTCTGCAATAGCTCTAAACTCATCCTCATCGTTGATCGTCATTTCACTTTCTTCAACCAAGATATTCAACGGAAAAACGAATAGAGGTCGCTCCTCTTCTTCAGGATTTACCTCATACCAAGCTTTAACTAAATCCCATCCTTCTACATCAGAAATTTCAATCTCCGAAACATCTGGCATTACTAGCGTAAAAGGATAAACAAAATCAAAGCAATCTTCTAAGGCTCCTCTATTGCCCATTCCCTTTTTTCCACCTCTTCTCCCTTGCTTAGCTTTAAAGTCTTCGTCTGCAATCAACATTCTACCATCAATATCAAAATAAGCAACAGATTTATTGGCAACCTGTCTTCCCTTATGCTTTCTCAAGTCAACCTGGTAACCCAATTCTGGAGCTAATTCACTTTTAGAAATATAGTTGCCGCTATAAGTGGTTGCAATAGCAATTTTAGATTCCTCCGGCAAGGAGTTCATTGATATAATTACTTTATTTTCTACATTTTGAATAGCTGCGATCAACTCCAAATCACTTGTGAATTCTTTTGTTGTAATCGTTTCTTGACAACTCATACAAAACATAATCATTGCGATTATAGTAATTTTTAATTTCAAATTTTGGAGGGTGCTTTTTATATTTTTTTTCATCTGAGAATAATTAAAATTAAACATTATACTAGGATACCGCTTTGGAGAAGCTATACCCTACCTTGATGATTAAATAAAAATTAAATTTATTACATAAGGCAAAGTTATATTATGTTTTGAACTCATGTTACTATTAAGAATATCTATTTATTGAGCTGTCTTTGAGGATAAATTCTGATTGTATGAAGATTGAAAATAAATTATACAATTTAGTTGATTGACATTGTATTTGGCCTTCTTGGTTTAATGAGTAACGTTCAAATCATAAAATAGCATTTAATTCGGTTGGTTAGCTATTTACAAAATATAAAGAGTACGCTAAAGATGCTTTCAATATCCAGTTTTTGAACAATTTAACCCCTTTAACTATCTTTGTAAGTAAACGCATTAATATACTTCTATGTTCAGATCTAAAATAGCTGGTATTGGCCACTTCTTACCCGAAAATATCGTAACCAATAAATCCCTTGAATCTGTCATGGAGACGACAGACGAATGGATTCAAGAGCGTACAGGAATTAAAGAAAGGCGTTGGGTCGTTCCCGGAGACGGAAATACCACTTCTTCAATGGGAACCAAAGCTGCCCGAAAAGCAATAAAAAACGCAGATTTAACAACTGATGATATAGATTTCATTGTCTTTGCTACCCTCAGTCCAGATTATTATTTTCCGGGTCCTGGCGTGATGGTTCAAAAGGAATTAGGTATTAAAGAAATCGGCGCCCTAGACGTCCGAAATCAATGCTCAGGATTCATTTATGGTCTTTCGGTAGCTGATCAGTTTATAAAGACGGGTATGTACAAGAATGTCTTGGTGATTGGGTCCGAACTTCATTCTGGAGGGCTTGAAAAAAGTATCCGAGGTCGTGGTGTGAGTGTTATTTTTGGTGATGGTGCCGGTGCCGTAGTTTTGCAGAGATCAGAAAATTTGGAAACAGGTATTTTATCAACGCACTTGCATGCCGAGGGTTTATATGCCGAAGAACTGGCCTTGATAGGTCCCAGTACGGGTCGATGGGTCCCTGAAATTATCGAAACTAACGATCCAGAAGATACCAGTTATTACCCTCACATGAATGGCAATTTTGTGTTTAAACATGCCATAGGTAGATTTTCAGAAGTAATTATGGAAGCCTTGATGGCCAATGAACTCAAACCTGAAGACATTGGTATCTTGATCCCACATCAAGCCAATCTCAGGATCAGTCAATTTATCCAGAAACAAATGAACTTAACTGAAGATCAGGTTTTTAATAATATCATGCATTACGGAAATACCACAGCTGCATCGATACCCATTGCTTTAAGTGAAGCATGGCAAGAAGGGCTCATCACAGAGGATAAAATAGTGTGTCTTGCTGCGTTTGGCAGTGGTTTTACCTGGGCATCTGCTTTGATTCGCTGGTAACTATCCAATTAAATAATCTTTGAAATGTTTAATGTTTTTTAATACAAAAAATAATAGCAATAGATTTGGATATTCCTTAAAATTGGACATCAATTTAAATATATGAGAGGGTTATTATCCGCCGCAATATTTTATTTACTTTCCTTTCAGTCCTATTCCCAAAGTAGCGATCTCAAGAAGATCATGCTACAGTTGGACACTATGGCCGATGGACCCGTACGAGGTCATTTCAAAAATAATGTATTGGCCTTTTCTGGAGAAGTAGTCTCCGGAAAAATGTCAGGACAGTGGCTTTTTTGGAATACGCAAGGTGTCATTAAATCCAACAGTTTTTATGAAAATGGAAAAAAGGAAGGCTTAGAATACTTATATGATAAAGAAGGTCGTACTTTGAGTGAAAGTAATTTCTCTCTTGGCTTGCTGGATGGCATTTATATTGAATATTACGAGTTTTTTCGTCCGGCACTGGTTGGCTTTTATAAACAAGGGAAAAAAGACAGCGTCTGGACTGAATATTTTCCTTTTGGGGAAATCAGTTACACCCAAAATTTCAAATTAAATTTGCGACATGGCCCACAAACACATTATTATCCAAATCAAGAAATCAGTAGATTAGAGTATTACACCTATGGTGTTAAATCTGATCAATGGACGTATTACCACACCAATGGAGCCATAAGTAAAGTCCTTCAATATGAAAAGGGATTGCTTGACGGCGACTATCAAGAGTATTATCCTGATGGAACCAAAAGTGCAAAAGGAACTTATGAACTGGGACTTAAAACGGGGATTTGGCTCAATTTTTATGAAAATAATCAACTTTATTCTATTGGTGCTTATTTTAGTAATGAGAAATCAGGCATTTGGAAGTATTTTACCGAAAAAGGAGCCATTGACTATGAGGGATTCTTTGAGCATGATTTAAAAACAGGTCAATGGATTTATTACTACATCAATGGCAGTCTGGAAAGCATTGGTAGTTATCTAAATGATGAGAAAGATGGATTATGGGGATTTTTTTATCCCAATGACCAGCTAAAGCAGGAGCAGACCTGGCGACAAGGAAAACTCTTAGAAGTTTCTGATTATTATTCGATCAAAGGCGAATTATTGTTCAAAGGAAATCTTAAAAATGGCAATGGTACCTATTTTGAGTATTATCCAGAAGGAGAAATAAAACTAAAAGCTAAGCTCCAAAATGGACGTTTCAGTGAACTCTACAAAGGTTATCACATCAACAATACGCTCGCCTTTGAAGGAAAAATGGAACGAGGTTTGAGACAAGGCTTATGGTCATTTTATCATTACAATGGAAGAATCTCTACTACAGGATCCTATCTCAATTCTGAGAAAATAGGTCTTTGGAAAGAATACTCTAAATACGGTCGATTATTGAACAATCTGAAATATTAAGTTTAAATTTTGCTATTCTAAACCCTGAAAATTAACGCAAAAACAGCAGCTCTCTGTATTTAACCAACGGCCAATCTTCATCATCAACCAACAACTCCAACTTATCTACTGAATATCTGATTTGATCAAAGTATTTAGTTTTTACTTGATCACAATAGGCGATGGCTCGCGTTCTGGAATCCTCCATTTTATTGACCTTTTTTCTTTCCTCTACCATTTCATTGGTGAGCTTTTTAATCATGTTGATATGGTTAGATAGATCTTGAATAGTCTCAATGATATCCTCCGCATTGATATCTAACCCCTTGAGACCATTAGCATTTTGAATCAGCTTGTTTTGATAAATAATGGCGGTAGGGATGATATGATTCAATGCCAAATCACCGATGACACGTGCCTCTATCTGAACTTTCATGATGTAATTTTCAAGCATAATCTCGTGTCTCGCCTGTATTTCAATCTCGTTGAGTACCCCATGTCGCTTAAATAAACTTTTTGCCTTTTCTGTAATTAAAAAATCTAACGCTCTTGGCGTATCTCGTGCATTGGACAGGCCTCTCTTTTTTGCTTCCTTTTCCCAATCTAAACTGTAACCATCTCCTTCAAATCTAATTTTTTTAGATATCTTGATATAATCTCTCAAGATTTCAATGGCTGCCAATCTTTTTTCATCTCCCGCATCAATTTTCTTGACCAATTTACCATGAAAATCTAATAACTGATCGGCAACGATTACATTGAGTACCGTCATAGAATTAGAGACATTGGCATCGCCTCCCACTGCTCTAAACTCGAATTTATTTCCTGTAAAAGCAAAAGGAGACGTCCTGTTTCGATCCGTGTTATCTAAAATGATCTCTGGGATTTGGTCAATGCCCAATTTCATATATAAATTATCTCCTTTTTCTATTTTGATGTTTCCGTTGCGCTCCAGCTCATCAAGTACGGCAGACAATGTGGACCCCAAAAAGACAGAAATGATAGCCGGAGGCGCTTCATTAGCACCCAATCGATAATCGTTCCCAGCAGAGGCAATTGCCGCACGCAATAAATCTGCATGATCATGTACCGCTTTGATCGTGGCAATTAAAAAAACTAAAAACATCAAATTTTCACGCGCGCTACTAGTCGGTTGAAACAAGTTCACACCGGTATCGGTCATCAAAGACCAATTGTTGTGCTTTCCGCTCCCATTTAATCCTGCAAAGGGCTTCTCATGAAACAATACCTTCAATCCGTGATGATCTGCTACCCGATCCATCAAATCTTTAAGTAGTTGATTTTGATCTGTAGCCACATTGACCGGACCGTACATGGGCGCAGCCTCAAATTGAGAGGGCGCCACCTCATTGTGCCTGGTTCGGAGGGGAATACCAACCTGATGTGCATGAATTTCCACATCTTTCATGAAATCATAAATCCGTGGAGGTATCGCTCCAAAATAATGATCATCCAATTGCTGACCTCTTGCCGGATTGTGTCCAAAGACGGTTCTTCCTGCCAATAAAAGATCGGGCCGGGCATCATAAAGAGCCTTATCTACCACAAAATATTCTTGTTCCCAACCTAAAGATGCTTGAACATTGTTCACATTTCGATCAAATATCTTACAAACTTGAGTAGCCGCATGATCGACGGCCTCCAAAGCCTTTAATAGAGGCGCCTTATAATCCAATGCTTCGCCTGTATAAGATACGAATATGGTAGGAATACAAAGCGTAGACCCATAGATAAAAATAGGTGATGAGGGATCCCAAGCTGTATATCCTCTGGCCTCAAAAGTGCTCCTAATGCCCCCACTTGGAAAGGAAGAAGCATCAGGTTCTTGTTGTACTAATTCAGAACCTTTCAAGTTTTCAATTCCCTTTTGAGGATCATAAAAAGCATCATGCTTTTCTGCTGTAGCCCCCGTCAATGGCTGAAACCAATGGGTGAAATGCGTGATCCCTTTATTCATCGACCAAATCCTGACCGCTGCTGCGACCGCCTCTGCCGTCTCTTCGTCTATTTTCTTCCTATTCTCAATAGCAAATCTTACTTTGTTGAAAACACTGGGAGACAGCGTACCCTTCATCTGATCCATCCCAAAAATCAAGGCTTCAAAATAATCTGAGATCTTATTTGATGGAGATGATACTTTTATTTTTTTGCGGTTTTGTACTTTTTCTAGCGCCTTGAAGCGTAATTGAGCCATGGGATTTTCTGTTGTTTAAGTAAATATATGTATATTTTAGAATCAGTAAAAATAGAGATTTTGCTTTTTGGTAATGTGAATGTTTAAGCTATTAATACCATAGCTATAACCAGATCAAGAAATGAATATCCACTCCTGAGCACTTCGTCGATTCCTGATCAAATACCACATAATTTTGTGCTAACAAGCTCTTTATAATTAACAAATACTAAAAAATAAATTAATTTTATAAACGGTAATGGACCAGAATAATGTTCAATAAAGAAATTATTGGAACTTATTAGTGGGAATATGAAGCAGAATCTTTAATATAGAAAAAAATTGATCGTGATGATTTAAATCTGTTAAAAACTATCCCTGCTGCACGACCATTTATCATAAATATTTGAGCCTTAAAAGCTGAACCATTTGCATTTATTTTATCAATCGGACTTACATTTAGGCACCCATTCCTTGAACGAAGATGAAACTAGACATTGCCTGCAGGTCCTTAGACATCAAATCGGTGACCAGGTGCATATCACCAATGGAAAAGGCCTGATTGCCAAGGTGAAAATAATCAGCACACATAGTAAAGAATGCCATTTTGAAATTCTATCAAATGATAAAATTATTCAAAAATCCTTTCATCAGCATCTTGCCATTGCACCCACCAAACAGACTGAGAGAATGGAGTGGTTTGTAGAAAAAGCTTGTGAATTGGGCGTAGACGAAATCAGTTTCATCCATACAAAAAATACAGAACGCTCTAAATTAAAGTTGGATCGATTAGAAAAAAAAACGATCAGTGCTCTAAAGCAATCTAAAGGAGGGTTTAAGACGATAATACATCCATTGGTAAGTTTCGATACGTTTATGCAACATACCAGAGAAGATCCTTGCTATATCGCCACCGTTCAGCCCGGATTAGCCCATTTAACCACTTATTTGATGCCGCAGTCACGTCAAATCATTCTCATCGGTCCAGAAGGAGATTTCACATCAGATGAATTGGAAAAAGCATTGGAAAAAGGTTATCAACCCATGAGTCTAGGTGAAAAAATTTTAAGAACGGAAACGGCAGGTATCATGTCTGCCATCGCCGTAAATCTCATCCATCATTATTAGAGCCATAGACCTTCCACATCAGCAAAAAAAAGTCATTCTGTTTCATACCAAGTATACTTTCTACCCAAATCTAAAACCGCTCCTTTAAATAGCAGCGAATGCGCAGAAACTTCTTCTATCAGCCAAAAATTACCATCGGCAAATAACAAGCTATCAGAAAAAAGCAAAGACTTTACCGAGGCTCTCATCATACCCAATGAGAGGGTATCAGAAAAATCAATAGTAATGCCCATGACGTTGACCGAATCATCAAGCGATTCGAACAATAAATAACCCACGACACCTTCCTCATCGGTTTGCCACATTTTCTCTGACCCCCCGTGCAATAAACGTTCTACTTGATAATCATACAAGGCCATTGGGAATCCATCTTCTTCGCAGCTAAAGACGATGCCCAATGCCAAAATCCACATCAGTTTATGGAAATATTTCATCTTATTTAAAAAATAATTCCTATTAAGCATCTTATTTATTAAAAAATCTAAAGTTTTACACCCTAATCTGTCTAGTTTCCTCTCATGTATAAGAGGTGATCCAAAACAGTATCGTACCTTATACTTATGTACCCCCTCTGTAAATTAAATCAAATTTAGAAAATTGAATCTATTTTATGGTAAGCAACAAGAAAGAAGATCGATTGAATTAAAATCTTATGGCAAAAAACATAAAAAGAGGAGTCATTGAATGGGCTGCCTTCTTTCTGATTGGAGGAGGACTTTACTTCACAGGATACCATACAGAAGTCATTGGAACTCTTCAGCGTATTGTCCTGAGTACCGGAATCTTCCAACCTTCAGAAAATGAAGCGAACGTATTGGCTGATTATGACCTAGTACTTGAGAATTTAGAGGGGAATACCCTTGACCTAGCAGATTGGAAAGGTAAACCGATCTTTTTAAACTTTTGGGCTACTTGGTGTCCGCCTTGTATTGCAGAAATGCCCGACATCAATAAGCTCTATCAATCGGTAAACAAAGAAATTCATTTTGCCATCATATCCCTAGATGAAGATCGCGAAAAAGCCAAGGCCTTTGCAAAGCGAAAAGATTTTGATTTTCCCATTTACTTCCCCAAAAGCCGCCTACCGAAAGTATATGAGTCCACTGCCATCCCTACCACTTTTGTCATCGACACCGAAGGGCACATTGTCATCAGTCAAAGAGGCATGGCAAAATACTCAAGTGATGCCTTCATCACCTACCTCCTGGGGCTTTAAAATCATTAAAGCGTATACCTGACCTGCCAGGTAACGCAGGTTGGATGCCGTCCGCCCCATAGCTAGCGCCGGGGAAAGTAACCTTTTATTGATAGGAAAGAGAGCATGAAAAAAGGATGTTTTAGCGTCATAATCAGCCCCCAACTGACCGCAAAGACCAATACAGGCTACCTTTTGATCATGTGCTAATTTTGCTATGAAACCTGGACCTTTACCATAACTTGTCTGATTATCGATTTCCCCCTCACAAGTCAAGACAACATCTACATCAAGTATCTTTTCAGGTATCTTGAAAAAATCCATAAAAAATGACGCCCCAGGATGTAGGGTTACTTGGGAATGGCAAGCGGCCATAGCAGCTGGTACACCACCACTGGCTCCTCCCCCCACCAGCTCAAAAATATTTTGATTTGAGGCAGCCGTCAGCAAATTACCCCAATGTTGAATGATATTTTCAAATACCTGTATTTGATGCTGTTGAACCCCTTTTTGAGTGCCATAGATGCGGACCGCACCTTCATTTCCACAAAGTGTATTTTCAACATCTACCAATACTTCGATGTTTACTTGATGTAGGTTTCTCCTGAGTTTATCAAAGTTGAGTGCAGCTACCAAACTAAGATCTGCTAATTGACGCACATCTACCGCATGACCTGATTTATCTAGGAAATCTGTGCCCAACGCTTTGAGAATGCCAAAGCCCCCATCTAGGGTTGCAGAACCTCCAACCGTTAAATAAATTGTTTGGGCACCCTCAGCTAGGGCTTCATTGATGAGCTCCCCTGTACCAAAAGTATGAGCCTTGAAAGGATCTAGTTCGTTCGACTTCAAAAGTCTGATTCCACTTGCTTCTGCTAATTCTATGATCGCCGTCCGAGTTTCAAGATTGAAACCCCATTGGGCATGAATCTTTCTGCCTAAAGGATCAAGCACTGCGGAGCTCATGAGATCTGCTCCAAATGGCTCAATCAATAATTTGAGCGAACCATCCCCTCCATCGGCCATCGGAATCATTTCTACTTCGGCGTTCGGATCAATAGCGAGGATACCTTCTTTCATGGCTTGGCCAGCGGCTTCGGCACTTAACGCATTTTTAAAGGGATTAGGTACAATGAGTACTTTCATAAAGTCTAGCGCATTTACAAACCTATTGCTATATTAAGCTGAATGAACAGCCACACAAAAAGTAACATTCAAAATAATTAAAAAATAATATTATTTAATGAGCGGTTGAGAATGAATTATATCATTTCTAATCCCTAAAAGATACTCTCCTGATGAAAATACCTGAATCCTCGGTGATTTCATTCCACTCTATTCCAGTAAACTCAATGTGCACAATATCCGCAGGATCTAAATGCACTACTTTAGTCGGACAAAGAAAGTGCAATAACTGAGTGACTTCTGAATTATGAGCTACTATTAATATTTTTTTTAAGTTATTTGAAATCTGGCAAAGCTTCTCAACCATCACCCTTCTTGATGCTTGGTAATAACTTTTGTCAAAATAAATCCCATCTTTAATATTTAAGGCGATACAAATATATTGTGTGGTACTTTTAGTACAATGGGAACTACTGGTAAAATATCCTCTAGAGATAAATTGCCTTGTAAGAGACAAGCCTCCATACGCCGACTTTGACGTAGACCCAGCGCTGAAAGTTTAGGATTAAAGTCATCCTTTGATGAAGTAGTTAAGGCTGTTGCGTGACGTGCCAAGAATAAAGATCTTTCCATGAATCAAATTTGAATCTTTCTACAATATCTTACAAAGAAAAAAAATGAGAACTCAAAAGATGTGTTTGAATATTGAAAAATATATTCATCTTTGAGGCTTAATTTGGAATAGAATGGGAAAAAACCTTGTAATAGTAGAGTCACCGGCTAAAGCAAAAACAATCGAAGGGTATTTAGGGAAAGATTTTGAAGTAAAATCTTCCTATGGTCATATTCGAGACCTCCCAAAAGATGATCTTTCCATAGATGTTAAAAATAATTTCGAACCCACTTATGAGGTAACTGCAGATAAGAAAGATATTATTAAGGATTTATTAAAGTCTGTGAAAAAATCGGATATGGTCTACTTAGCTTCGGATGATGACCGCGAAGGAGAGGCCATATCTTGGCACTTAAGTAAAGCCCTTAACCTCAATGATCAGAACACGAGGCGAATTGTTTTTAGAGAAATCACAAAAAATGCCATCAAAAATGCCATTGATAACCCAAGGGTAATCGATCAAAATTTAGTGGATGCCCAGCAAGCCCGAAGGGTACTTGACCGATTGGTAGGATATGAGTTATCACCCGTTCTATGGAAAAAAATTAAATATGGACTTTCAGCTGGACGGGTACAATCAGTCTCTGTTCGATTGGTCGTTGAGCGTGAACGTGAGATCGATGATTTCTTGAGTACGTCTGCTTTCAAAATCACGGCATTATTTGATCTCAATGTGAGAAAAGTTTTAAAAGCCGAATTGCCCAAAAAATTTAAAACGGAAGAAGAAGCTCAAGATTTTCTTGAGAAATGTAAATCTGCTGATTTCTCCATCATAGATCTGATCACTAAACCTGCAAAAAAATCACCCTCACCTCCTTTTACTACCTCTACACTGCAACAAGAGGCTGCACGGAAATTGGGATTTCCAGTTTCTATGACCATGCAAGTCGCCCAAAAATTATATGAATCCGGTAAAATCTCCTACATGAGAACCGATTCATTGAATCTTTCTAATGACGCTACAGAAGGTGCTAAAAATATGATTTTAGACTCTTATGGCAAAGAGTTTAGTGAAACTAGAAAATTCAAAACTAAGAATCAAAGTGCCCAAGAGGCGCATGAAGCGATCAGACCTACGGATTTCACCCAACAGAATGCTGGTGCGGATTCCGCAGGAAATCGATTATATGAGCTCATTTGGAAACGTGCCATCGCCTCCCAAATGTCCGATGCACGACTTGAGAAAACCACCGCTACGATTGGCATCTCAACGACGGACGAAAAACTTGTTGCCTCGGGTGAAGTCATTAAATTTGAAGGCTTTTTGAAGGTTTATCTAGAGTCCAAAGATGAAGATGAAGATGACGATCAAAAGGACATGCTACCCCCCCTAAACGTGGGTCAGCAGTTGGACCTCCAAAGACTGGTAGGTAGAGAAGTTTTTGCGCGAGCCCAACCTCGATACTCGGAAGCCAGTTTAGTGAAGAAATTGGAAGAAATGGGCATTGGAAGACCTTCAACTTATGCACCTACCATTTCAACCATCATCAAAAGAAATTACATAGAGAAGGAAAATAGAGACGGTCGTGAAAGGTCTTATCGAGAATTGATCTTAACCAACCAAAAAATTCAAGGTGAAACCAAAATTGAGATCACTGGTGCCGAAAAAAATAAGCTGTTTCCTACCAATACCGCATTGATTGTAAATGATTTTTTGGTAGAGCATTTCCCAGCGGTTATTGATGTTAAGTTTACAGCCAAAGTCGAACAAGAATTTGATGACATCGCCAATGGGAAAACCAATTGGACTAAAATGATCAAGTCCTTTTACGCACCCTTCCATGCACGGGTAGAAGAATCTGATCAGCTCAAAAGATCTGATGTAAATAACAGAAACCGTCTGATTGGTGAGGATCCTATCACGGGTAAGCCCATCAGTGCCCGACTGGGGAAATTCGGTGCTTACGTCCAATTGGGAGATCTCGATGAAGAAGAAAAACCCAAATTTGCCAGCCTACGCAAAGGACAATTTCTAGACAAAATAACCCTTGAAGATGCTCTCGAACTCTTCAAATTACCTCGAATCATAGGTGTATTCGAAGAAGCTGAAATTCAAGTCAACGTGGGTCGGTACGGACCTTATGTCAAGCATTCCGGCAAATTTATTTCCTTGAAGCCCGAACAAGATCCACTCACTATAGAGCAAGAGGCTGCCATTGACTTGATCTTAGAAAAACGAGAAGAAGATGCCAACAAATACATCAAAACATTTGATGAAGATGAAAATGTATTTGTCATTAATGGGAAATTTGGACCCTATATCAAATTTGGTAAAAAAAATGTGAAAATTCCCAAAGAAAAGGCACCTGAATCACTCACTTTTCAAGAATGCAAGGAACTGGCTGATGCGGCACCTGCCAAAAAAGGGAGGGGTCGAAAGCCTACAGCCAAAAAGAAAAAATAGGTAAAATTCCCTTTATTTATCTTTTTGTCATCAAAAATGATTATTTTGTTGATAAAAAGATTCTTATGAAAGTTTTACGAAATGTAAACTTCTTACTCATATTGCTCTTCAGTCTGAGCTGTACCACACCTAAACAAAAGCAACCTATTATTGAGCGCCTAGATGTTGACGCTTTTGAAGCCAAATTAAATACACTTAATAATGCGTTCCTGATAGATGTCAGAACGCCTAGTGAATATAAAAGTGGACATATTGATGGTGCTACTAATATTGATTTCAATCAAGTTGATCAAATGAAAGTCGCCTTTGAAAAACTTGATCATAACCAGCCTATGCTGATTTATTGTGCCGCAGGTGGAAGAAGTAATAAAACTCGTATCTTAATGGCGGAAATAGGCTTTACACAAGTCTATGAATTGTCCAAAGGCATGAGCAGTTGGGAGGCTGCTGGTAAACCCGTTTCACTCAAATAAGTAATTATGACAAGTCTTTCTTGACTAAAACTTCACTATAAGTCTCCATCAAGCTGCTCGCAAAAGACCTGATTAAAATGAATAGTGGGTTAATAACGATTAAAAATCTTTGTCTTTTTTTAATCGGATCAACATTATTTTTAACTCTTAGATAACAAGGCCTAAATAGAATCCATTTGTACTCTCAAGCGAGATTTGATCCTTAGGATGTAGAAAGTAGAGACATTCTAACGGTGATTGTGAAGGCCTTTATTAGTACTGAAAAATACTGGTCCTCTTTTATTATCAAACGTAATTGTTCAACATGACAGGCATCACGAGCATTAAAATATCCTCATTTTCATTTTTGTTTGAAGGTTCAATCAGCCCTGCTTTATTGGGTGCACTCAGCTTAAATGTAAGCTGATCAGAAGATATATTGCCCAGCATTTCAATTAAAAACTTAGCGTTAAAACCTATTTCGATGTCTTCACCATCATGTTCGCAAACCAAACGTTCATTTGCTTCATTGGAAAAATCTAAATCTTCTGAAGAAATCATCAATTCACTTCCTGTGATTTTCAACCTTACTTGATGTGTTGTTTTGTTAGCATAAATCGCAATTCGTTTCAACGAACTCAATAATTCTGCTTTGCCTATAGTTACGTTATTCTCATTATCGGCCGGTATTACATTTTCATAATCTGGATAGCGTTCATCGATGAGTCGACAAATCATTTTAATCCTATTGAAGTCAAAAAATGCATTGGACGTATTGAATTCCATCGCCACATTGGTAACCTCGGAGGGCAACGTAGCCTTCAATAAAGTCAAAGCCTTCCGGGGAATAATCATACTATGTGACATGTCGCTAACAATATCGACGCGGCGATATCTGATCAAACGATGTGAATCTGTCGCCACAAAAGTTGCATTGGTCTCATCTAGCTTAAGAAAAACGCCGGTCATAGAAGGCCTTAGCTCATCATTACTAGCAGCATAAATGGTATTACTAATGGCCATCCCCAGTACGTAGGAAGAAATATTAACAGAATAACCATCTGATACCGTAGGTACCCGAGGGAAGTCAGTGGCATTTTCTCCTGACAATTTGTAACGTCCATTGTCCGAACTGATTTCAATACTATAGCTACTTTCTTCTATAGTGAAATTTACAGGTTGCTCTGGTAAATTTCTAAGCGTCTCCAGTAAAATTTTTGCAGGTATCGCAATACTACCATCTTCTTTTGCCTCAACCTCCAACTCGGTAATCATAGATGTTTGAAGATCTGATGCGGTGATGGTCAAGGTCCCTCCTGCGATTTCAAAAAGAAAATTTTCCAAAATTGGAACTACTGGATTGGTAGTAATCACACCATTAATGGCATTGAGCTGCTTGAGTAGATAGGATGAATTAACTATGAATTTCATTTATTTTACTTGTTGTAGTACTAAAAATTTAACTCAAATTTATATACATTTTTTAACATCAAAATTATTTTACCCATTTAGAAGGCAAAGTCAAGCCTAGATTTAAAATAAGGGAGGATTCTTTTTGATTCAAAAACCATCAATTCATCATCCTGATCCATGATTAGTCGGATGTTTTGGCCAGGCAATTGTGGAAAAATCCGGATTTCGATCGGTAATTTATATTTAATGTCCGAAATTGAAATAATTATTTCTGGTGGTGTTTGAACCAGGCTATCATATGCCGGTGAAAATCCAATACTGATGCGTTCATTTGCCTGCATATATTCAAATTGATTCAAATAAGCCACCACGGCGCTCGAATCTATTTGAGTTAAGCCATCCACCTCGTAAAACGTCTTCTTAAAACGAATCAGCAAATTTTTATCTAATTTTTCAGGATAAATAACTTCCATATTTTGAATGGTCCGCCAATTGCCATTAAAGACCAATCGATTCCTCCATTGATCACGCTTAAGCTCATAGATGCTGGCTATAAAATCTTGATAACCTGGAATATCTACTTGATAAACTTCTTGATTTTCAATGAAGTAAGTTTTGGTTTTATTTGCATTTCCCACCACCGAATAAGACCGCTCGACCCCATCTACAGTTAGTATTACTGAAGTACCCATTTCCTCATTTCTCTTCAATAATTGCTCTTTTTCATTACCTGTCAATGCCCGCGAGACTTTAACTCTTTTTGAAACCGTAAAAAGCATTTTTCGTAAATTGGGATCGGACGGGAATTTATTATTTATTTTCCACCCCTCTTGACGAGAAAAATAATGATCCAATATTTTAGAGTGGAATTGAAATTTTTCTATCCGTGTTGTATCTCTGATCATGAATAAATCGGGATTAAAGCTAAGATTTACTAAAGCAGGTTTTAAATTGAACAACCACAGGTTTAAAATAATCAGAAGCAGGGACACTCCTAGCAATGTCAAGTTTTTGACCCTCATATCTTCGAAAATCTTTTATGCCTCAAAATATGAATAACCATCCCAAGTACAAATAAAACCACCAAGGGTCCCAATGTATTCAGCCAACGCCAATAAGTACCTTCTCGAATAAGGGCCGTTTTGTTAAGGGGGCGGATCTTGACTTGTTTATTTCTGGATAGCATCAGTCCATAGTCATCTAACATGTAATCCAATGCATTGTACAAAAAAGCTTCGTTGGCGTAGGCCTTTTCTGTATAGGCATCCTTGCCCATGGGCAGGGGGTTTTTATTATCTAGTGAATAATCATTTCTAACAAAATCTCCATCTGAAATAATCATGATTTTAGCTGGATCTCCTTTTTCCTTCCTAAGATTTTGATCTGCCCCACGAGGGGCAAACCTATTGGCATATAAGGAAGTGAATGACCCCTCCAATAAATAACCCAATACTTTGGAGCCTGAAGTGAAAAACTCAGGTCGTAACTTATCTTGAAGGTCATTGTAACTTACTTGAACCGGCGGCGAAAATACTTTTGTGTTTTCACTGGTGATGAACAAAGGTGTCTTACGTATACCTTCCGCCTTTACAGTATCTAATGTCGCCGCTCCTCTAAACCAAGTCGCATCTAGATTTTTGACCGTTAGGTGTTTTCCATAGTTGGTAATGATGGGCGAATAAGGCCAAGGTAACATTTCGATCCGTGGCTGCTCCCCCACCGATCCTGTATAAACCGGCGTATAACCACAGTTCACATCAGCAACGTAATTCCCATTGATCCGTACCCCATATCGGAAAAATAAATCTTGCAAATTGGTCTCAATAGGAAAGGCCAAGGTGCCCGAACCACTGGCTTGACTCATATCTACCGACAACGCATCTATGAATACCAATAAATTACCACCGTTCATGACATATTGATCTAGGTAATATTTCTCAACTTCACCAAACGCACGAACGGGCTTGGTAATAATAATCACATCGTATCCCATCAATAAACTCTTCCTGCTAGGCAAGTCTATTCTAAACAAATCATATTTGGACAAAATCGCATTGGTCATCCCTGCGAGGTCCGTCGTGTCGGGTTCCCCATGCCCTGTAATCAATCCTATTTTTCTTTGATTAATCGACTGGATTTGTTTGATCCCCGCGGACAATTCATACTCAACACCCTCGATAGATTGATTGAGCATATCTTCAATGGATAAGGTAGTATTCCCTTTGAGAAGTGGGATGCCCAATTCCCGACCTTGATAAGTAATCAATGCCCCCGGAAATATGAGTTTCTCTGTCTTTTGCCCATTTTTTGCATAAGATACATTCGATGGCTGAATGCCTTTATTCATCAGACTTCGGTAATATTCATTTCTCGCTTTCGTTCCTAGGGCCAAAGATGGATCTGAAAAGCGAAACTGAATACGATCCCCTCCATAATAAGCAAATTGCTCTAAGGTCTCTCTTACGGCCACTTTTAACCTTCTGAAATTGGAAGGCAGTTCGCCTTCCAAAAAAACCTCAATGTCAATGGCCTCTGTCAATTGCTCTAAACCATTAATCGTAGAAGGATGTAGGGTGTATCTTTTTTCTTCTGTCAAATCCCAGCGAAAATGGTATCTATGGGCCAGCTGGTTGGCCAAAAATACGGTACAAACACCTACAAAAAATACAAGAAATTGATAAAGGCTTCTGCTGTTCATTATTTTCGTGCCTCAAGTGAATAATGGGTGGCTAAAAGCATTATCATAATAAATCCCACAAAGTAAGTGAGGTTCGAAAGATCTATAACACCCTTGCTCATGGCGTTATAATGAAACATGATGCCAAAATATTCAATATAATACGCCCATGAATCCCAAAGGTCAATATGCGCTAAGGTGGTGAATCCCTCGTAACTGATAAAACAAAGCAAGACGCCTACTACAAATGCTACAATTTGATTTTCTGTAATTGAAGAACTAAAAATACCAATAGAGGCAAAGACAGATCCTAAAAAAAACAAGCCGAAATAAGCCCCGACAATACCTGAAGTATCTAAATTTCCAGGTGGATTTCCCAATTGATGAATGGAATAATAATAAACCAAAGTAGGGAGTAGAGAGAAAAACACCAATGAACTTGCAGCCAAAAATTTACCCATTACAATCGCCCGTGAGCTCAAAGGCAAGGTGTATAACAACTCAATGGTACCGCTTCGTTTTTCTTCGGCGAATGATCTCATGGTAATGGCCGGAATTAAAAACATGAATAAATAAGGCCCTATGCTAAACAAAGGTTCCATACTCGCATAGCCATATTCCAATAAACTGGTTTCCGGCAATACCCATAAAACGATACTCACTCCGATCAAAAATACTCCGATGACCAAATAAGCGATGATCGAATATAAAAACTCATTAATTTCTTTCATCATCACGGCAATCATAACCCCGCCTCACCCTCCTCAGTGGTTAATTTTTGAAAAATTTCTTCCAAGGAACCCCCTACGTTTTTAATGGTTATTAATGGTAAATTATGCTCCGTAATAACGGCCAACACCTCTTGTCTTAGCTGCTCACTTTTCGAAGTAATGATCAACTGATGATCCGACTTGACTTCCAATGAAATGATCCCCTTGAGCGATCTGAAAAGATCAGGATCAATGGGCGCATCAAATTGTACACTGAGGCCCAATTGATTTGAGCACTTGCGCTGTAGATGAGCCAAACTATCATCCGCTACCAGTTTCCCACGATGGATGATGACCAATTTATCACATAACGCTTCAACTTCTTGCATAATATGTGTGGACAAAATCACTGTTTTTTCATGTGCAATGGTCTTAATTACATTTCTGATCTCAACAATTTGATTGGGATCTAGTCCCGTAGTCGGTTCATCAAGAATCAATACACTGGGATCCGACATCAAGGCTTTGGCCAATCCTACCCGTTGTCGGTAGCCCTTTGAAAGCATTTTGAGTTTTTTGTGCTTTTCAATGGTTAAACCACAGAGGTCTAGGAGCTCATGGGTCCGTTGGTACCGACTTTTACGGTCCATTCCATAGGCTTTCCCTATAAAATCTAGGTATTCTCTCACGTACATCTCCAAATATAAGGGGTTGTGTTCCGGCAAATAACCCACTGTTTTTTTTACACTCATGGGATTATGAGTAACTGAAATATCATTCACCAAGATGTCTCCAGACGTAGGCCTGATAAAACCCGTAGCAATCTTTAAAGTGGTGGATTTTCCAGCTCCATTAGGACCCAAAAAACCCGTTATTTTACCCGTGGGCGCGACAAAAGAAATTTGATCTACAGCCTGTTGGGTGTCGTATCTCTTCACAAGATTGATTACTTCTAGTGACATAAATATAAATTATAACGAGACAATAAGACCATCATTCAATTTGTTCAAATAGATTTGCAATCTAATCTTTAATGAATTGCAATATTGAGACTTTTTATTCTTAATATCAATATAAAATATATTAATCAATGATCAGTATTATTTGTGGTACCAATAGAGGCCAATCGGTAAGTAAAAAAATAGCCCTTTATTATCAGAATTTACTCAAAGAAGCGGGTGCAAATAGTTATGTACTGGACTTAAAAGAGCTTCCAGAAGATTTTATGAACGTGGCTCTTTACGACAATGCTGGGAAAAGTGAGGCCTTCAATACCCTTAAAAAAAAGCTTAATGAAAGCCATAAAATGGTCTTCATTGTCCCAGAATACAACGGCTCATTTCCAGGGGTCCTGAAAACTTTCATCGACGCCCTAGATTACCCGCAGTCACTTAAAAATAAAAAATGTGCCCTTTTGAGCTTGTCTTCAGGTTCTCAAGGTGGGGCATTGGCCCTCAGTCATCTCACTGACATCCTGCATTATTGTGGTATGAACGTCTTGGCACAAAAACCAAAATTAGCTAAGATAGAAGCTAATTTTAAAGAGGGCCAATTCACTAATGAGCTTTATGTCACCCTGTTAAAAGAACAAATAGAAGCCTTTTTACCCTTTTAAAAGAAGACTATCTCTCAGGACGGATCACATTCCAAAGCCATAATACACCATAAAGGCCAAACATACCTATGAAAATATAGTTGCTAGGAAAATAATGGTAATTGTAATTCAAGAATGCGCCGATCAAGATCACCGCACTCATGAATTTAAATATCCGTGTACCTCGATCTCCTAAATTGGCAAATAAATCATTCATTTAATCTCCCTGTTTGTGTCATTGGCCTTATTCTATATCGGATATACCCTCCACCCAAGGACCTCCTAGTTTTTTAAATTGCGCGATCAAATCTGGAAGTGTTTCCTTTGATATGGGCGTCAATGTATTGGCCAATCCTTTCAATTGATTTTGGGCTCTACTCAGGGCATCCATGTGATTCTGTGTAGGTCCATAGGTTGTCGACAAAGCCATGTACCCAATCATTAAGCCATCCTTGGGCGTAGGGTTCGATTTTTCACCCACTTCGCTCTTGACCGTTTCTCCATTCATCTGCAATGAGATATCTAAAAGAGATTGATGGACCTCGTATAAGTTTTTGATCAGAGCAGCATCTCTTTTATCCGCTCTTTTCATTGCATTTTGCAAAGCCCCCACCAATTTAAGCGATTGTGATAAAACCAAATCTTGTTTTGTTAAATCTGCTACGAAAGACTCATAATCACTCCTAAACTGATCAATGAGCTCAATAGGGGCGCCTTTTAAGGCAGGGGACATCAAAGGAACCACCTCAAAATTGACGGGTTCAGACAGGTCGGTAACTACTCCCTTGACCAACTTGGACAAGGTTACGTTGTAAGTGGCTGGCGTCACCATAAAACCACTTGTATAGCCTTTGATTTTTGAGGCCGGTGCATTGAGCTTAATCGGTGATTTCGAAGCATAAGTCAAATTCCAACTGACCCTATTCATTCCTTTCTTATTCTTGGCAGGTAAGGTATTGACAATGGTCCCTGCAGCATCGCGCACGGTCAAAATAATTTGTGGTCCTTGGGCTCTATTTTCAAGCTCCAATGCCCGCCATCCCGGGAAGGGAATGTCTAAATTTGCGTCCAGTTTTTTTTGTTCTGCCGAAGTCCTCAATTCCTTATCAGACTGAAACGCTTCTTTCAGATAATACGTAAAAGTAGCACCATATTCAGGATTCGGTGCCTTATAATCCGAAGCTCCTTGGCCATATATCCCTCTTTTTTGAACATACCACCAGGCCTTTTTAGGTTGAAATAAATGGGCCTCTTTTTCTAAATTATTTTTAGTTAATGTCCTTAGTGGACTGTAATCGTCCAGTACGAAAAATCCTCTACCAAATGAAGCCCCCACCAAGTCATTTTCACGTCTTTGAATAGCAATGTCTCTAAAGGCAATGGTGGGGAGTCCCCCTTTCAATGCGTTCCAATGCATCCCAGCATCTATGGTGAAGTAGATACCAAATTCGGTAGCGGCAAACAAGAGTTCCTTTTTTATGTGATCCTGAACGATTCTCCACACCAATAATTTCTCAGGTAGTCCCTGCGAAATCAATTTCCAGGAGCGACCCAAATCATGGCTGACGATCAGATAGGGTTTAAAATCACCATACTTATGATTATCAAGTGCAGCATATACCGTTTGAGGGTCAAAAAGATCTGCCCTGATGTCATTTACAAAAGCGGTCGCTGGTACCCCTTTGATAGTACCCAATGCGATACGTGTCCAACGAGTTCCTCCGTCGGTAGTGACCTGAATGATGCCATCATCAGTGCCAGCATAAAGTACCCCTTCTTGCAAGGGGGATTCGGCCAATGAGGTAATCGTATTGTAGCTAGACATGGCTCCAATGTCCCAAGCATTGTCCCAACTTTGTTGTTTTCCCATGATGGGTAAAGACATCCTTTCTTCATTTCGTGTCAGATCTGAGGAGATGGGTTCCCATGCATCGCCTCGATTTTCAGACTTCCAAACACGGTAAGAAGCCACATAAATACGCTTTGGATCAAAACTACTGACTAAGATGGGTGCATCCCAATTGAATCGCTCATGTGGCTCACCTGCACGTGGTTGTGGTTGTACAAAAACGGTTTCTCCATTTTTATGATCGATCCTAAAAGATACACCTTGCTGGTATTCACCATAAGTAATGTCAGGATTTCCAGGCTCAATCGCAGATTGATGGCCATCAGCTCCTAACACATTTCTCCAATCTGCACTGCGAATACCCGTGGTAAACATGGTTCTTGAAGGACCACCATGAGATCCATTGTCTTGAGTACCTCCATAGATATTATAAAATGGCGCTGCATCGTCGACGGCCAACTTATAGTATTGAGTCAAAGGTAAATTGGGCATAAAGCGCCAGGTTTGGGCTTGATCGAAAGATTCATAAATCCCACCATCGGTACCCGCAATAAGGTAATCAGGATCTGACATACGCCAAGCCAAGGCATGGGTATCTACATGCTTGTCTTTTTCGTTCATGAAACCATAGGTTTTACCATGATCATTGGAAACAAAAGTTCGATAACTCACCAAATAGATACGCCCTTCCTTATGAGGATCAGCATATAATTCTTGATAATAATGAGGTCCCGTACCTCCACTTACCATACTAGATTGTTTACTCCAACTGCTTCCTTGATCGTGAGAAATATAAAGCCCCCCTTTTTTACGATCTGTTTCGATCGCTGCATAGATGGTATTGGTATTGAATGGAGAAATGGCCAGTCCAGACTTCCCTATATTAGATTCAGGTAAGCCAGCACTTAATTTTTCCCAAGTAGTTCCCCCATCAAAACTTCTATGAATACCCGAACCAGGTCCCCCATCTAATAAAGCAGCCACCGTTCGATGTCTTTGCCAAGTCGCCGCATAAAGTAAGTCAGGATTATTTGGATCCATCACGATATCGGTTACACCCGTCCATTCATTCCCTCCTAGTTTTTTGGACCAAGTCTTTCCACCATCCTTAGATTGGTATAAACCTCGCTCTCCACCGCTACTCCAAAGTGGACCCTGTGCAGCAACCCAAATGATTTTAGAATTGGTGGGATGTACAATGATTTTAGAAATATGCTCAGAATGAATCAAACCCATGTTTTTCCAAGTTTTACCTGCATCTAAGCTCAGGTAAATACCATCTCCAAATCCAACATGTCTACCTCCAATGTTTTCACCTGTTCCTACCCAAATTCGATTATGATTATTGGGGTCAATGGTTACACATCCGATCGAATAACTTTTTTGATCATCAAAAATAGGTGCCCAAGTAACTCCTGCATTAGTCGTCTTCCATACTCCGCCAGAGCCTACGGCTGCATACATGATGTTTTGATTTTTGGAATCAATGGCGATGTCCGCGATCCTACCTGAAGTGAAAGCAGGTCCTATATTTCTGAATTTCAGCTCATCTAAAACGGCTGAGTCCAGGAGCTGGGCATGAGCCGTTGAGCCCACAAATAGCATGGCGATTAAAAAATGGATAAGTGTTTTCATATATAGTTTAAATTAATAATGTAAGATAAAACTAACTACTCAAACAAACTTTCTCGGATACTATTTTATGAAAGGTAAAATTAGGAGATGGTCAAAATGATTTTACCCATATTTAGATTTTGCTCCATCCTTTGATGGGCTTGATCTGCCAGCTGCCAAGGTAAGACTTTATCGATGACGGGCTTTAATTCTTCGGCAGCCCAGGCGGCTTTAAAATCTTTATTAAATGAGTGGATCAACTCCCTTTTATAAGCCAAAGACCTCGCGCGTAAAGTCGATCCTTTGAGCATAATCCTTTTTTGTAAGATCTTGGCCAAGTTTATGTCTTGGGCCCGAGCGTTTGCCATATATCCAATCAATACAATACGCGCCTCAAGCGCTGCACAATCAATGTTTTTTACCACATAATCCCCTCCTACGCAATCCAGTATCACATCTGCCCCCTTTCCCTCGGTATCCTCCCATACCAATGTTGACCATGGTTGGGTCTTATAATTATAAGCTCTGTGAGCCCCTAGTTTTTGGCAAAACTTGACTTTCTCATCAGTCCCTACCGTAACCGATACTTGGGCTCCCCAAGCATGGGCCAATTGAATGGCAGCCGTTCCTACCCCGCTGGCTCCGGCGTGAATCAAAACTTGCTCCTTTGGACGAAGCGCACCTAAAGTAAATAAGGTCTGATAAGCAGTTAGAAAAACTTCAGGTATTCCCGCTGCTTGAATATAATCCAAGTGCTTTGGGATCGGCATGAGTAGTCTATAATCTACTACCGCAAATTGGGCATAACCCCCACCAGCGAGCAATGCCATGACGCGGTCACCTTTTTGAAACCCTTGCACTTGACGGCCGATCGCTACGATTTCTCCAGCTACTTCTAAACCCAATATTGGAGAAATACCTGCGGGTGCTGGGTATTTTCCAAGGCGCTGCAAAATATCCGCTCTATTGACTCCTGCTGCGTGAACGGCAATCTTAACCTCAAAATCTGTATTTTGGGGGGCCTCCTGCTCACTGATTTTCATGGCCCTTAATCCGTCCTGATCGAATACTTCTATATACTTCATCGCTTCAAATGTTGTCTCAAGGACCAAGTTAAAATACTTTTAGACAAAGCTCGCTAAAATTCCTTTGGCAGAATAGACCCGTCCATGAGCAGGGGCTTTATCAAATTATCGACTAGTTTTAGGCCATGGTTTGGAGTATAGTAGGTTCTTTTTTGCATTTTTTAGCTGCTTTTGGTGTTTGTGCCATGGTATTATATGAGTTAGTTTTTTTGACCCAAACCCCCTCGCTTACCACTGCAAAAAATATTCAAAGGGCCGATATGATTTATGGACTGAGTGCCCTCTTGGTTGTATTGATAGGGTTTATTAGGGTTTATTATTTTGAAAAAGGTCCCGATTATTATTTGAATAATCCCTTTTTCTGGATCAAATTAACCGCTTTTACTGGGGTCGGGCTCCTGTCCATATACCCCTCCATCAAGTTCTTTCAATGGAACCCATTGCTTAAATCCGAGACGGCCCCCAGACTGACAATCCAAACCTATAATATCCTCAGAACGCTTCTGATATTAGAGGTTATTGGTTTAGTCGTCATGATGATTGCTGCTTCCATGATGGCCAAAGGAGTCACTTTTTAGTCCTAAATTAAGTAAGTAGCTTGCATTGGGCTCCTTCACGATAGGTTTGAGTAGTAAAAAATACCGAGTCCCTCGCATCGGAAGTCTCATAAAAAGTCTTAAAATGAAATCTCATGCAATCACTTCCACTTAAGCACAAAAGACTCAAAATAAGGTGTTAATTTTGCAGCATATTTTAATAAAATGATATCAATCAGTAGGTACCACGACATCAGCTCCGGACATCGCGTAGTAGGACATGAGAACAAATGTAGTCATCTTCATGGCCATAACTTCAGAGTTCATTTTACAGTTACTGCCGAAAGGCTAGATGACATTGGTCGGATCATTGATTTTAGTATCATCAAAGCCCAGTTATGTGATTGGCTTGAAACGCATTGGGACCATCGCTTTCTCATGTATGAAGCAGATGAACTGCGGATTCCTCTACAGAAAATAGCTTCAGAAGACATCGTAAGCTGTCCTTTCAATCCAACGGCTGAAAATATGGCTCAGTACTTGTGTGAGGTGGTGGGACCCCAACAACTGAAGGGAACCGGCTGTCAATTGATCAAATGCACCATTGAAGAAACCCGAAAATGTTCGGCGACTTACGAGATTTCTTAAATGAGGAATCTGTTAATTTTATAAATTCTTTCCCTTTGCTTTGCGTTCTCCGAAAGGTAATCATTGTTTTTTCCTGCAAAACCGCTCCACTAAGAAAAATAAGTTTTTACTGCAGTTTAATGAAATAACTTTTTAAATTTATTGATCTCATTTTAAGTTAAAATCATGACAGATCTTTCAAGAAGAAGTTGGCTCAAAGGAGCAGGGCTGATGAGTTCATTAGCGGTAATCGGCGGTATCGCGCCCCTTCATCAATTGAGCGCCAAAGAAATTAAAAAATTCAGGCCAAGACCTCTAACAGGGAATATAAAGCTCAGTTCTAATGAAAATCCTTATGGCCCCTCTGAAAAAGTACGGCAAGCCATGATTGCAAATTTTGATCAGGCCTGCCGGTATCCCTTCAGTTATAGCGGAGAACTTATAGAAAAAATTGCCGCTAAAGAGGGTGTTTCCAAAGATCACATTGTTTTGGCGGGTGGATCTACCGAAGGCTTGAAAGTGGTGGGTCTCACTTATGGCATGAACGGGGGTGAGATCATTGCAGCACAACCTACTTTTCTCGCCCTAATGACCTACGCAGCCCAATGGGGAGGATCCGTCAACTGGGTGCCCGTAAACAAAAACATGATGCATGATTTAGATGAGATGGAAAAAAGAATCTCAAGTAAAACGAAACTGATCTTCCTCTGCAACCCAAACAATCCTACCTCTACCTTATTGCCGGCTGATCGCGTATTGGATTTTTGCAATACCGTATCCGATAAGGTCACTATCTTTAGTGATGAGGCTTATTGCGATTTTATTGAAGATAAAAACTATCCTTCGATGGTCTCCCTAGTCAAAAAAGGTAAAAATATCATTGTTTCAAAAACATTTTCAAAAGTTTACGGACTGGCTGGCCTCCGTATCGGCTATATGGTTGCCAAACCAGAAATTGCAGCCGGTCTTAGAAAAAACATCATGGCCTTTACCAATGTTCTGGCGATTGAAGCAGCAAAAAATGCTCTTGATGATCAAGAATTTTATGATTTCAGCTTGAACAAAACCGGGGAGGCTAAAAAAATAATTTTAGAGGGATTGGATGATCTCAACCTAGAGTATGCCCCTTCAAATACCAATTTTATTTTCTTCAAATCAGGAAGAAATATTGAAAAGCTGCAACAACAAATGCTTGCCAAAGGGATCATGGTGGGAAGACCGTTTCCTCCTTTTGATGACTGGTGTCGCATCAGTACGGGTACTCTGGAGGAAGTCATCCAGTTCAACGATGCCCTAAAAAAGGTTTTGTCTTAATCGTTTGCTTCAGGCTGCCATCCAGGACCTCTGACAAATCTGCCCGGTTTGGCCCCGGTAGGTTCACTGTTTTCGATTACTTGAATCCCGTTGACCCAGACTTGACTTACACCCAACGCATACTGATGAGGATCTTCAAAGGTCGCTTGGTCATGTACTTCTGCTGGATCAAAGACGACAAGGTCCGCGAAATTTCCCACTTGGAGCGCTCCTCTTTTTTGGATTTTTAAATTGGCTGCAGGAAAGGAAGTCAACCTTCTGATGCCCTCTGCGAGGGTAATGACTTTTTCATCTCGAGCATATTTCCCTAAAACCCGAATAAAAGAGCCATAGGCACGGGGATGGGTGCTTTGCTTCAAAAATATTCCTTCATTGGTGAAAGAACCGGCATCTGAACAAAAACTGACCCAAGGTTTGGCCATCTTTTTAGCTATATTTTCTTCTGACATAGAAAAATATACTACCTGTATCCGACTGTCATCTTCTACGATCAAGTCTACCATAGCTTCGGCGGGAGTTTTATTTAAAATCTCAGCGACTTCATCCAATCGCTTACCTATGTACACACGTAGATCAGGGTTCTTAAAGCCAACAAATAAAATTTTATCTGGCCCGTATTCAAACTTAATATCTTTTAAAATCTTCTTGCGTAGGGATTTATCAGCCAATCTTTCTATAGTTTTAGGTATGCCCCCTTCCCTCACCCACTCAGGCAATTGGACATGTAATCCAGTAGATGAGGCGGGGTAGGTATAAATATCTGCCGTGATCTTCAATCCTTCCGCTCGAGCCGACTCGATCAAGTCAAAGGCAGTATCTAATTTGGGCCAATAGGCCTTGCCAGAAGCTTTTAAATGATAGATCTCAGCAGCAATATCCGCTTCCTTGGCTATCGTGATGAGCTCTTCGATGGATTCTAACAAGTACTTCCCTTCATCCCGGATATGGGAAATATACATACCCCCATGTTTAGCGGCTGTTTTGGAAAGGGCAATCAATTCTGCCGTATTGGCATAGCGACTGGGTGCATAAAGTAAAGAAGAGGAGATACCCATGGCTCCCATGGCCATCTCTCGATCCAACAAATTAGTCATTTCTTCCATTTCTTCAGATGTCGCCGTGCGCTGATCATAGCCCATGACATACCTTCTCAACGTTGCATTTCCAACAAAAGAGGCAAGGTTCGTCGCCACTCCCCGAGATTCCATATACTCCATATAGCCTCCCAATGTTTGCCACTCAACGTCATATTTAATGTTCCCTTGGGCTGATTCCTCTTCTTCGATCATTTGATTACTCCAAGGCCCCATGCTGGAACCTTCACCCAAAACTTCAAGAGTTACTCCCTGCCTGAGGTCACTCTGAGACCTGCCATCCTCGATCAAGGTCTCATTGGCCCAGCTTAACATGTTAATGAAACCCGGTGCCACGGACAGATCTTTTGCATCAAATTCAACGTTCCCTAGATCTCTAGATAAATCCCCCATCGCAGCAATCGTATCCCCAGAAACTGCCAAATCTCCCGCATAAGGGGTATTCCCAGATCCATCATAGATCATGGCATTTCTTATGATTAAATCAAATTGTCGAGATTTGGGTTGACAACTCCAAATAATAACTGTCACAAAAATCAAATACAACGCCTTCATATACTTCAGTTTAGCCTAAAGGCAATATAATGAATATTCACAATAACTACCTCCCATGAAGCATCGTAGAGACCTGACCTTATTGAAACCCTCAGCTCATCACACTCCTCAACCATTGATATAGACTTGTTACCTATATTGGGATCAAATGGTTAGATTAAGCTTCTCAAAAAATTATTCAATATGAACGCACAACGATTTAGCCTAGGTTTGATTTTCATCACTCTTGCCCTTATCACAGAACTCAAAGCGCAGAAAAAAATACTGGATCATACCGCTTATGACACTTGGCAGTTTATTAAAAAACAATCCATCAGTAATGATGGGAAATGGATTACTTATGCCCTAGAAAAAAACAGCATTTCTGATCCCCTCGTCAAATTATTAGACTTTGAAGGCGCAGAAGCACGCTCCTATCCCAGAGGTACAAACCCTAAATTCAGTTTTGATGGCACCCATCTCTTTTTCAATATACAACCCGCTATAGATGACGTCAATCAACTCAAACGTATCAAAACCAAAGAAGAAGATCTTCCCCTTGATACACTCGGTATTTATAATGTAAATACAGAGACGTTATCTAAAATCCCACATCTCATCTCCTATAAAATCCCAGAAAAATGGTCTGATTGGCTGGTTTATCAGCACAAAACCCCTCAAGATACTTCACTGAAAAAAGCAAAAAAAATCAGTAAGAAGACGGGTTATGAACTCATCATCGGAAACCTCATCGATACCGCCCGTTATAAATACCCTTTTGTGAAGGAATACACCTTATCTGAAAAAGGGGGAAAAATTGCATTTACCTCCTCTGGAGATGATGCTGAATTTCAATCCGGCGTATATGTCTTTGATACGCAAAAGCAGTCTATTCAGTCGATCTATGTATCAAAAGGGATTTTTAAATCCCTGAAATGGGATGAAGCCGGGCAGCACTTAAGCTTTGTTTCAGATCTTGATACGACCCAATCATTAAATAGATATTTTAACCTTCACTTATGGTCCATAGGCGATGATACGGCCGAGACTATTCTTACGGCTAGGGATGAGTATCTTGAAAAAACCTATTTGGTCAGCGAGCATACTCCCCTTGAGTTTTCTAAAAACGGATCGCTACTCTATTTTGGAAAATCATTGCCTGTCCTGCAGGCGGATACCTCCCTACTCGAATATGAAATTGTAAAAGTTGAGGTATGGACGTACAGAGATGAGAGGCTTTACACGCAACAAGAAATTGAGAAGGAAAAAGATCAAAAGGCCTCTTTTTTGAGTGCTTATGATTTGACTTCCAAAAAATTCATGACTTTGGGTACTGAAAATATCCCCCATGTTGATAAAAGTGATGAAGGCAATGGTGTTCATCTGATCGGCTATAATGAAAAACCTTATCTTAAATCTATTTCTTGGGAAGGATCTCCAAGTCCTGCCGATATCTATGCCCTCCGCACGACTACAGGAACTTCAGAAAAAATTGCTGAAAAAATTCATGCCCGACCTAAAATGTCACCCTTAGGCAATTATGCCTATTGGTATGATCCGATGGATTCCGCATGGTTTACTTATTCGTTTTTGAAGGATCGAATCAACAAAATCACTGATCATACAGCAGTTGATTTTTTTAATGAGGAGCATGATACGCCCAATATGCCACGTGCCTACGGCCTGATGAGCTGGAGTCAAGATGATAAAAAAATGTTGATCTATGATCGATATGATATCTGGGAAGTTGATCCTGAAGGCATACTCAAATCCATACGCATTACTCCTGAGGGTCGTAAAAATCAACAAAAATACAGATACATAAAATTAAAAAAGGAGGAACGATTCATTGAAAAAAATCAAACATTGCTCCTTCATGCCTTCAATGAAGTGGATAAAACAGAAGGAATATATTCCTTAAAATACAGCCCCGGTGCACGGTTGAAGATGCTGAGCTCAGGTCCCTCTCAATATCGCAGTATACAGCAAGCCCAAGAAGGAAAAGAACTGATCTTTACCCAAGCAAACTTCAGTACTTTTCCAGATGTTAAAAGTACCCGTTCCTTCAAAAAAATAAATACCATCAGCCAGGCAAATCCTCAGCAGAATACCTATAATTGGGGAACCGCTGAACTCTACCACTGGACTTCTCTGGACGGCCAACCACTTGAAGGATTACTCATCAAACCTGAGAACTTTGACCCCTCCAAAAAATATCCCATGATCGTCAACTTCTACGAGCAAAGTTCAGACAACTTATATAGACACCATGCCCCTAATCCAGGTAGATCTACCATTAATTACAGCTTTTATGCATCAAGGGGTTATCTTATCTTCAATCCAAATATTCATTACCGGACAGGATATCCGGGTGAGAGTGCTTATAACAGTGTAATTCCAGGGGTAACCTCTCTCATTGATCAAGGATTTGTAGATCCCGATCACATCGGCATCCAAGGACATAGTTGGGGGGGCTATCAAATTGCTCATATCGTGACAAAAACAGATTTATTCAAATGCGCAGAAGCCGGTGCACCCGTACCCAACATGATCAGTGCTTATGGAGGCATCAGATGGTGGACAGGCTTAAGCAGGATGTTTCAATATGAACGCACTCAAAGTCGTATTGGTGGGACTTTATGGGAATATCCGTTGAGATACATTGAAAATTCTCCCATATTTTTTGTTGATAAAATAAATACCCCTATTTTGATCATGCATAATGACGCCGATGGTCATGTCCCTTGGTATCAAGGGATTGAATTTTTTGTCTCCTTGAGAAGACTCAACAAACCCTCTTGGCTTTTGAATTATCAAGGGGAGCCCCATTGGCCGCTTAAACTCCAAAACAGAATAGACTTTAATATCAGAATGGCACAATATTTCGATTACTATCTCAAAGATGCTCCTATGCCCAAATGGATGCTCAAAGGAATCCCTGCCACTGAGCTGGGCATAAATAACAATTTAGAATTGATGGATCAATAGATACTATGAACACAGCTGAATTGCCTTTGAAATTACTCAAAGAATATTTTGGGTATGATACCTTCAGGGGACATCAGCAGGACATCATCGAGCGTACCCTTGAGGGTCATGACAGCTTAGTGATTATGCCGACAGGAGCGGGCAAATCGATCTGCTATCAGCTCCCCGCACTGATGCTTAAAGGAACTGTGATCGTAGTCTCACCTCTTATTGCACTAATGCAAGATCAAGTGGCTGTCCTGACAACTGCGGGTATCGCTGCTGCAGCCTTGCACAGCAATCAAAACGACACCGCCACCAAAGAAATTCTTAACGATTTTAAAGACGGAACCTTAAAACTCCTGTATGTCTCTCCAGAAAAAGCGGTAAGTAAGGATTTTCAAGAACAGATAGATCTTCAAAAGATCTCATTGATCGCCATTGATGAGGCCCATTGTGTTTCGGTCTGGGGCAATGATTTTAGGCCTGAATATACTGAGCTGGTTCATCTCATTAATAAAAGTAACGTACCCCACATTGCTTTAACGGCAACAGCGGACAAAGCGACAAGACAAGATATTGCTCAAAAACTAGGTCTTAAATCTGCAAAAACTTTTTTATCAAGTTTTGAGAGAACTAATATCAATATCAATGTGCAGCCAGGGCAAAACAGAATCGAAACCATCATCGATTATGTAGGCGCACACGCTGGAGACTCCGGTATCATCTATTGCCTCAGTAAAAAATCTACAGAAAAAATAGCCAAAAAATTACAAGAAAAGGGTATTAAAAGTGGCTTTTACCATGCAGGAATGTCAGGTGAAAGTCGTCAAAAAGTGCAACAAGCTTTTCAATCTGATGAATTAACGGTCATCTGCGCCACCATCGCTTTTGGTATGGGGATCGATAAATCAAATATCCGATATGTCATCCACTACAACCTCCCCAAAAACATCGAGAGCTATTATCAAGAGATTGGCCGTGCCGGTAGAGATGGAAATGCAGCAAGCACCTTGCTCTTTTTTAGCTTAGCTGATGCCAAAATACTCAGACAATTTATTGATCAAAGTACCGCTAGTGAAGACTTCAAAATGATTCAAAGAACCAAACTCAATAGAATGATTGAGTTTGGTCAGGCCAGCAGCTGCAGGACCAATTTTATATTGAGTTATTTTGGTGAACATCGGAGAACCCCGTGCGGACATTGTGACAATTGTCTCCATCCTCCCAAGTTTTTCGATGGCACCATCATCGCCCAGAAAGCCTTATCCGCGGCAAAAAGACTTAATGAGGGAGTAGCCATCAATGCCTTAGTCGATGTCTTGAGAGGATCCCAATCATCAGAAATACGCCGCAAAGGCTACGATCAAATCAAAACCTTTGGAAGTATTACAGACCTCAAAAGAGAAGATCTGATTCAATTTATAGGTCAACTCATCAATCAAGGTTATTTTGAAATAGACTTTACCCATTATAACAAGCTCACCATTACGCCACTTGGATCTGATGTACTTTACAAAGACGCCACGGTATCCTTAACAGCAACCATTGATCGCGAAGCAAAAACACCCGCCATAAATAAAAAAGAGCATTATGAGACCGGCCTTTTTGAGGTATTAAAAGCGCTACGCCTCAGATTAGCAAAAGAGGCCAATCTTCCCGCCTACGCCATTTTCAATGACAATACCTTGAAAGAGATGAGTCGCGTAAAACCCCTCTTCGAAAAAGACCTGCTAGACATTTCAGGAGTCGGAAAACATAAAATAAGTCATTATGGTTCTCATTTCCTTGAAGCCATCAGGGCATTCAATCAAAAAAAAATAGTGCCACTTTCTGTCAAGGGAGAAACTTATATAAAAACCCTAGGGATGCTCCAGACCCATCGTTCGATAGCCGAGATAGCAACCGAGCGATCTTTAAGTGAAAACACCATTTATGATCACATCAATCATTTATATCTCAACCATGAGCCGATAAATATCAGCCAATTCGTATCTTCAGAGGAAATCAATAAAATCACCAGTACCTGGTATAAATTAAAGAAAACTGAAGAAATTAAACTTCTTTTTCAGGCCCTAGATGAAAAAATAAATTATGGGAAAATAAAACTAGCCTTATCCTTCATCAAGAGGAGCTGAGGTCCAATACCTTTTTGCCCACCTTCGCAATCACAAACGCCTTAAATTACTTAACTCACAATTAAAATATAATGTGATTTGCACAAGAAACGGGTTTTTGTTGAATTTTCATAAAAATCCAATAATCAGAAATATAGGAACATTAATTATTAATGTTCCTTAACTATATTTACAAACAAATTAGTCGTTTTAATCATGAAAAAGTTAGTCTTTCTTTCATTAATATGTGCCTTTATTTTGAATTCGTCAAAGGCCCAAGAACATACGAAGGCTTCAGAAGTGGATACCTTAACCGTTGTAGAGCATCTCGATGAACTTACCTTACTTTGGGATGTCGAATCTATAGAATTGAAAACCTACCAAGGTTTGAGAAAGTTCTGTCGCTCTTCAGCTTATCGACATTCAATCACAGAAATGCTTAAAAGTATGCACCATTATGATTCACTCCTCTATGATATGGCTATTGAGGCCTCAAAACAGAAGCATGCACATATGAAACATCTCATTAATGAACTTGAATCATTTGAAAAGCATTATGGGGTAAAACAATTTATAAGTCATTTAAAAGAAGAATGTGTTGCTCAATCTGAATTAGAAAAACATAAAAAAGAGTACAAAAAAGACAATGGTGATGAATCCTATGACAGCAAAGTCTATGTGGTAGAATTAGAACTTAAAAAATACGTAAAACACCTGACCCATCGCATCGATCGATTAGATAAACATGTGCATCATTTAATTAAAGAATAAAGTTTTAGAAGTTTTATTAGAGTTTACATAATTATCCTAATTGATTTTTTTTAAGATGTATCTAATGATGATTAACTCAAGACGGTTTCCTTTTTGGAACGCCAAAATAATTAAAGATCATAGAAACTTATGTTAAAATATGGCTCAGGTCAGATCTACAAGAACTCTTCATGTATTCAGCCAATAATATACAACCCTAGTTCTCAACTTAAAACTATCTACAAAAACTGTAGGCTTTTTCATTCATCTATAAGTCAACCAAAGGGCATAAAATAACTGCTTTAATTCACTATGAGAGATTAATGATGTATTATGATGAACCTTCTGGGCTTCCAAAGATATTTATCATGAAACAACTGTATGAAATAGACGCCTGCTGGTAAATGACTCACATCGATTTCGAGTTCTTCTTCATTCGCCCTTATCCAACCTGTCAAACGTTGAATGCCATTCTGATCAAACACAATCCAATCGGTCTCTGCGCGTAGCGGCCTCTCAAATAGCAATCTAAATATGCGATCTGCCGGATTAGGAAATAAACTAAACTCTGGCCCAAGGATCATCTGCTCTTCTATACCAAGTATGTTGCTCGGGTTTTCTAAATCTTTATAAGCTGCTTGATAGATATCCTTGGTCACCTCATTTTGAATCATTACAATTAATCTAAGCTGAGTAGAATCATTGAATCCTACCGGTGTCCACTGTACGGACTCGGTAAATGTATCATCAACTTTAAATGATTGATTTTTAACAATTCCTGAGGCATTTGGTAAGATTTTCAACAGTACATTTCGAATGGTATCTGTAGATGAATACACTCCAAGGTCGTTTTCGGGAACGAAGAGCTTTTCAACTATAAAAAATCTGATCGAAAGTTCAGTCTCTGGATCTGGTAAATTAATTAAAGACGTAAATTCAGCTGTGAAGGACAACATAGAGCTACCCTCAACTGAGCTCTCAGATAACTCAATCTTGAAATCTGGCTTATTTAATTCTTTTTGATCTAACTGACTTTTATCCCATCCCAAAATATTTTCTTCTGAGGTAGTATTAATAATCTCACCGTTTAGTACACTGGCCGGTATCTCATTGATACTATAATAGGATCTTCTAGCATCTGGATCAATTTTGTTTCTTGTGTAAAGGATATCCTCATCTAGACCAATACCATCATTGTAAATATTGGTTATATAATTTATCCAAAGACTTCCTTTACCCATTTGACCAATACGATTATGTACCTCTCCACTAGCAATCTTACTCTCTGCTTGCAACATAGAGCCAAATGTCTCGACCAAAACAATGCGTTTCCTGTCGTAAATACTAAAATTATCAAAGGCAAAACCCTCAAGATCTTGTCCATTTTGATTTACTTTCTGCCCAGTCATAGAACCCAACGCAAATCTAAACCTTATTTCAGACCAGTTTTCTTTGGGAATGATATAATTACCCTCATCATCCCTGATATCTATTTTATGTACCGCTAATTTCCATGCTCCTTCCGTACTCGTATTCCAACCATAAAACCCAGGATTATAGGCCGTTTTTTGAGCTTCATCCCAATTGCCAGGATTACCTGGAATACCCTCAAAAGTATACCAATTGAGACCAGAACTCAAAGTAGTATAATTTTCATCCTGATTCTCAATAAGAAATTTATAAAATCCTAGGGGTGACCAACTAGCCCCGTCATCAGAGGAATATTGTAAAACCACTCCATCGGTGACTAGCAAATCAGAACTATAATTGAAACTGAGGGTAGGCCTTTCTAAAAGTGAAATATCATAAGCAGGAGAATATACCCAGGAATGCTCCGCTATAGAACCCTCTGCGCCCCCACCAGCGTAACTACCTGAAGGATTGGTAATCCACGAAAATCCTGAAACTTCAACCGGTACATCAGAGGCCGTAGGATCCAAATTTATAGTAGCTCCAATAGGAGTTGCTTTTTGCCAAGTTGAAAACCGTAGCGAAGCTTCGGTCAAGGCAATTTTATCATTTTCGATATCATAATCAATACCATCATAAAAACCATCTACACTGATAGAATCTGTATGCCATGACTCAGGTCCTTCATCAAAAGTGTGAGTTTTACTATCAATCACCTGAATCTTATCCAAGATATTAAACTCTCTAACTAAGCTATCGGAGCAATTAGCAGTTGAAATAAGATGAAGCTTTGCTCGATAAATCCCTCCCTCATCAAATATAACCTGAACCGAATCCATGATAGTTGAATCAATTCCTGCTCTAACTTCTTCAAAAAACTCGGTACCGTCCTCTCTTTCTATAGTAAAATTAAATTCTTGAAGTTCTTGCCACGAAAAGTCATATAACTCTAATTTTCTTTCTCTAAATGAAAACAAAGTATTGTTCCCCTCGGTAATATTTTCCCATCTAAATTCTGGATCAGGTATGATTCCGATTGATTTTGATTCAGTTTGCTGCCAAGCGCATCCAGTAATATTAGATGTAGCCTTGACAGTAATCTGAACACCATCAGATCCTAAATTATAATCATCAGAGGCCACTGAAACACTATTTGTATTTTGGTTAGGTACAATATCATTTTTAATGGTCCATTGAAAAGTAGCTAAACTATCAACCATATTACCAAGAGTTACATTAACTTCTAATAAATCAGATACGCAAGCCTTATTGGTAAGTACAAAATCATCTCCAGTCTTCCCAAATTGAGGCTTAGGATCAACCACAATATCGTGCTCAATGGTATTGGTACAACCATAATCATCGGTATGTTCAAAAATCACGATATAAGTACTTGAAGAATCATAATCTTGTAAGTCGTTATCAGTTAAACTTAAATTTTTGCGTGCATCCTTTGGTGTAAACTGAGCCGAAGCTTCAGAGTCATCACTGATACCTGCGGACAATGGAATTCTATTGTAATCATAAATCTCAAAGTTTGATTCAAAACCCCCTCCACCAATACCTGCTCCGGTTTCTGAATTTATTCCAAGTAATTCAAAACTTCTTTCTTCAAATACATCAACATCTTCGTTCAAACACGTATTGAATGTGGCATCAATAATCTGATTATCTATTTTAAAGTCAATAGCAGGAGCGGGATTAATTACAATATTCGTTACTGAATCTGTATTGCTACATCCCTTTATATCCGTAAACTGAAAATAAATGTTACGCTTTGTTGATTTTCCACCCACAAGCGATCGATCTGATGCGTTTAAGGGCTCGATTAAATCATCATCTATTAAATGTAGAGAATCTAATTTCAACTTTGCGTAGCTATCTCCTACTTCTAAACCACTTCCTAATTGATTAAAATCCTTAAAAACTGAATATCGACCTACTCCATCAATTCCTGCTGATGATCCACCACTAATAATAATTTCATCATCTGTAACACAGTATGCGCCATTATCACTGATATTATCAAATTTCACACTTGGTAATCCATTAATTCTCAATATAATATCAGTATAATTACTTCCACATCCATCAAAATTTTCATCATTATTAATATCTGCGGTAACTGTGACTCTAAATTTATAGTCATTTGATAAATCAGTCTGAAGTGAAGATAAGTCGAGGTAATTTTTAACATTAAAACTATCATTTGAATTAGTATTCAAACGCCTATTATCCTGATCATACCAAATCCATGCTAAACTTTCTGTAGATTGTGTGCTGACAGCAGAGTTATCAATCACAAAATCCGGAATATCCTCCCCTTCACAAATTTCATAAACATAATAATCGTTGATAGAATCATAAACCCCCGTAGTTACAGGGTTTCCAGGGATCTCACTAATTCTCAAAATCAAATCCAAAGCAGGAGATTCACATCCTGTAAAACCCTGATTATTGAGATTAATATCTGTGATTTGCGTGACATTATATTTATAAAATCCTGGAGTTGAATTATTGGTGTTTTGAGGAGTTAAGTTTTGACCCGCAGCTAATTGCACATTCAAGCTATCAGACCATTTATAAGTGTTTTTACTATCAAATGAAGCAACAGAGAAGGTCGGAACAGTTGCGCCCTCACAGACAAACAATGATTGGTCCAAAACGGCAGGAGCTACAGGTGCATTTCTAACGTAAATAGTGAATTCTAACGGTTCTCCTTCACTACCAAAAAATGGATCACCCGAAAATCCAGAATCAGGAGTAATTTTTTTATCGCTGACTTGAGTTACATAAAAAGTATAAGTTCCCGGCTGAGCTGGTCCAGACATATTTAAAGGTGTGGTGTTATCGTTTGCAACATCATCATTACTCATTTCGCTCGGTAATATTTGTGCTCCTTTAACACCTGCCGTTGTCAATCTCTTGGTTGAGTCTTGAGACAAAGCATCTTCTTCTGAAGCATACCAATAGAAAAAGATATCATTAGGATAATCCTCATCATAAGAGATGACATTTATCGCATCGATTGTATCTCCTTCACAATAATAATAATTAACTACTCCAGGATCTGAAGCATTGGCTGAAGAGGCCTCAGCTGGTGCATCAGGCACATTGAAAATATTGATTTTTAGCAATGTTCCATCACTTTCTGATCCTTCATAAACATCATTCGGTTCAATATCAGTAGTTTGGGTAAGTAGATAATAACGTGTTTCATCATTACTTATACCTCCTATCAACATTTCAGATGCATTGATGGTATCACCATTGACATCAGAAGTTGAAATAATACTGGAGATATTTCTTGTCCCATTGAGATCAGAAAAATACCAAGTGAACTTATCACTATTAGTGCCATCCGAATAAAACGTTTTGGCAAAAAATTCTTCACTACCATTTAACAATACAGATTGATAGGAAAGCTCCAAAGATTCTCCAATATTATCGTTATTATCATCATAAAAAGTTTTATTTTCTTGATAATCTATGGCTCCAAGTAATGGGTAATCAGCTACTGGATATATAGTAATAGCTATAGAAGCGCGATCGGAAATCTCACTTTCACAACCCTCAAAAGTAGTCTCAGAACTACCCGTTATTCGATTAAGAAGATTCGTTACTTGACTCAGATAAATATTCGTATTGTAGGTATTAGCTACTTGATAATATCCGTTACTACCAGTACCTATGAAACCTTCTCCTGGAGTTGCAATTTCACCAAAAGAAGTAGTAGTGGAATTATTTGTTTGATCAAACATTTCTGTTGCATCCTTTTTGGAATCGGTAGCATTTCGATACCAACGATATTGAACATTAGTCAATCCGGGACTACCTATTGTATCTGAAGGCAATATTCTGGCATTATAAGCCAATTCACCACTGCTTACATTAATGTCCGTGAGCATGCCTGTTGGCTTACCAGGAATACCGTAAACAAATATATCAATACGTGTTAGAGCACTGTGGCACCCTTCAAAAATTTGCGTTTGCGAAGCATTATGATCCTCTCTTCGGGCCACATAAAAAGTATAGGTCCCTGCAGCTGGAGTATTATCACTTCCCGCACCGACCGATGAAAATAATTCTGCCGCATTGGCAGTCACATTTCCTTCTGCGCTAATAGCTCCTTGACCGCTATTATCCTGAACAGTTCCAGGAGATGACATTCCATCAATTAAAGTACTATCACTCCTAAACCATTCGTAAAAAGATACATTATCAATAATGGGTGACGCTACAAAATCATCTATACGTGCGGCCGCATTAGTTGCAACAAATTTGATTACCGCATTTTTTGAAGTCACTGAGGGATCATTGAACTCCTCGATTGTGTAGGTGTAAGTTGAGTAATTCGTATTCGAGGTGATAATAGTTCCTAAAGTCTCAAACTCTGAAGCTGAACTATTGCTGAAATATCTAACTTCCAAAGTAGTGGATGCTCCAGTAGAAGATTTGGCTTTAAAAGAAATTTTATTGACACGTATTAAAGCTTCAGACTGGATAGTTCCACCTGCATTTACCAAAATATCAGAACCCATGAAGCTACCTCCTGAACCAAATATCCAAGGATTCTCCTTCAAGGCAGGATTAGCAATAAAGCTATCCGAAATACCTCCAACTAATATATTTAAATTCTCAATTGTTTCTCCCTCACAATACTCATAAGCATAATAGCCCCCTGAGGTACCCCCAATAGTTTGCTCGTCTCCTTTTGATGAGGTACTTAAATCTAGTCGTGGTGCATTGGGTATATCATGTATCACAATAGTTAGGGTCGAATAATCACTCTCACAGCCCGCATATGTGCCGCTAATGATGTTGCTCGTTTGAGTGAAATTAAATACATAAGTACCCACAGCTGGTGTATTCGTACCAAATAAAATAAATGGTGCTATATTCCTGTCATCTGGTGGGGTGATCACCACATCTTTAGCAGCGCTCGTGCTGGGTTCATCTCGATACCAATTAATGGAAGTGGCCAAAGCGGCATTCTCTGCCACGACCTTTACATTTTGAATCGTTTCACCATAACAATACTCAACCAAGTAATTATCGGCAGAGATCTCATTAACTAACTTATTGTTTACAGATTGATTGGAAAGATCTAATTCAGGTTTGCCCTGCCGTTTGAACACAGTAAACTCATGAGTAGCCGTATTATCACACCCAAAATTAGTGTTAGTTGGACCCGATGTATTCAAAGGATCATTAGCATCTACAGAGGAGACAGTCAGGCGATACTTGATTTCATCACGATTATTACTAGCGTCAGTGGAAGTCAATCCTATGGTTCCATCTGAGATGATCGCAGCTAAATCAATATTGGCTGTAGTACTCCCATCACCTGAAACAGTTATGGTTGAAGTTTTACCAAAATTATCTGCAGCAGCAGGGCCAATAACCTCTAAAGTGTAGGCCAAAGGATTGACGTCATTTTTGGTAGGTGCAGGCGCACCTGCACTGAACAAGGTCATATTAAAGTCAACAGATTGATTATTGTTATCTGCGTCCACATCACAATAATAAGACTCCAAGGGATTATCACTAGTGGTTACCAAAGTAATAACCGGCAATGGGGTGATGATAATTTCTGCAGTACCATCTACAAAAGTGTTTTGAGTAGTATTATCAATAATGGTCCTTGAAATAAAAGCTGTATGCGTGCCATTTGCATTTACCACGAGATAATTTGAAGCAGCTGTAGCGTCAAACGCTGCATTCATATTCATTTTAAAACTAGAAGCATTAGTAAAAGTCAATGCTACATTATTGTTAATGCTCTGAGGAGAAGAAAGAACTAAGTTATTTTGATTAGTTACCGAAGCAACCGTAACCACACCGGAAATACCTGCTCCTGAGATTACATCACCAACATTAATAGTACCTACGTTCGTATCTACTACCAAAGCCGTAGTTCCTGTTGGCCCTCCATTTACGGACGCCGTAGCGCTAATTGTTGAGGTAACTCCCGGTCCACTAAATGAGACAAAAGTAAAGCCTGCATCTGGAGATATGGGTAATAATGAAAAGTCTCCTTTGGTAAAAGTCAATACCGCATCATTTGTCAAACTCTGTGCGGATGATAAAATTAAATTATTTTGATCTGTTAAGGAAGCAACCGTAACCGTTCCAGCGATACCAGTTCCTGTTACTATGTCTCCTACAGCAATAGTACCCGTCTGCCCATCAACTACCAAATTAGTAGTATTATTCGTAGTACCATTAACAGATACTAGTAGAAAATCAGATTTTGTAAATGTTAATACCACATTGTCCGAAATGCTTTGAGCAGAAGATAAAACCAAAGTATTTTGATCTGTGAGAGAAATGATTTTAACATTTCCCGTGATACCAGTACCACTCACAATATCTCCTACTGCAATAATTCCGGTTTGTCCGTCCACTGCTAAGTTGGTACTACTATTGATCGTTCCATTTACAGTGGCCGTGGGTGTGGAAATATCATCAATACATTTATTAATATATAAACTGCTTGTTTTAGGAAATTCTGTTTCATTCAAAATCTGACCCTGAGCTTCCACGACCTTAATTGTTTCTGTCACGTTAACTGAGCATCCCGTAAAGTTCTCTGTTAGGGTATAGGTAACTTCCGTGCCGGCCCCAGAGGTCAGTCCAATAGTATATGGGGTAAATGATACAGAATCTAGAGCCGTACTACTCGTGTGTTGTACGCCCAAACCTTCCCCTGAGAAACTACCTGAATAGGTACCATAATCAGTCCCTCGGTTAGAATAAGGTTGGGAATTATAGCTAGTAACCAAAGAAACATCAGCCGTAAATGTCAAGGTCACATCATCAATGAGCGTTTGAGCTGAAGATAGAACTAAATTATTTTGGCTAGTCAAAGAGGTGACCGTAACATTTCCTGAAATTCCAGCACCGGTAACTACATCCCCCGCTATTATAGTACGCGAAGAATTACCATCAACAACTAAATTTTTGCTACCGGATATTGCCCCATTTACCTTGGCAGTACTCTTTACCAAAGGAGCAGCCTCCGTAATGGATCCAAAATCTCCGTATATAGGCTGTCCATCTACTTGGGTTTCAGAAAAAGTCAATCCATTTTTAGAAAATATATCTGCAAAGACAGGTCGATCTACCACAACCTTCACCGCTGCCTGTCGATTAGTACTTGGCGATCCTGGTAAGCTAGCATTAATTGGCGCTTTACAACCATTGGCATCTGATACATCCAAATAATAATAAAAATTCTGAAGAGTATAAGTAGATAAATCTGTAATCGAAGACGTATTGGCAGGGGCCAAAGTAATTGGATTGGCATCCGTTGACGAATAACTTGCATCATTATTATTCCAACTAAAAGTATAGCCACTGAAAGCACCATTATTGGTATTTCCTAAGGTTATTTGATCCCCGCCACATACACTTGAATAGGCAGTCGTTGACTTCGTAAAAGTTAAAACAACATCATTAGTCAAACTTTGATTATTTGAAAGTACCAAATTATTTTGATCACTCAGAGAAACTACAGTAACAGTTCCCGAAACTCCTGTACCACTAACTACATCTCCAACAGTTATAGTAGCGATGTTGTTATCAACCACCACAGCAGTACTACTGCTCGTACTGCCGTTTACAGAAGCTTGGGCTGTGTAAGTGGCATCATCGAAATCAAACCCTGCAATTGCTTCTGCATCTGGAGAATCATAAATTGTAGCCACCACCTGAATCGGCGCACTCTCACAGCCTCGCGTATTGGTTTGAGTTATCCAGATATTTTGATTACCTGCATTATTAGCATTTAAGTGAGTTAAATCTGCAAAACCAACTGTTGCATCTCCGCTACCATCGAAAGAAGTTGTATTTAATACTTGCGTAGATGGCGAGGCATTAGGATTAGCACTACTATACCATTTTATTGTATTAGGAGCAGCATCGCCTGATGAAGGATCTGAGTCAACTTTAATACTAAAATTTGCCGTCGCATTAGCTAAAGAAGAATAATTAGTATCAAACAGTCCTCCTTTACATATATCCAAATCAAGTAATAAGACTTGCCCATCTGTTGGAGATCCACTGGTAATGGTGGTCAAAGGATCCACTGACTCCACCTCCAAATCTAAAATATTGAATCCAAAAGTACTTACACCATTTATTTGTACTGTACCTCCTGTTCTTATGAGTGTACCAAAAGCAGTCACATCTGATCCCGTATACTTAATATTTAAACCCGTTCCAATAGTAATTTTATCAACCCCACTTGCATTTCCATCATTGGTGTAGGTTATAGTAATCGTAGAAGAAGTTATCGTTGCCGCTGTAATAGCTATATCATCAGATCCAGAAATCAAACCATCAGTAATTATACTCGTTGCATCACCAACTGGCTCAAAAGCAAAGTTTGAACTTAAGGTAAAAATGAGTGTTCCTGCATCGGCAAAATCAGCAGCACTTGATTCACTGATGACTATAGAGTTTTGTAAGGCAATGTATTCATTGTCCATACAAGTCAGCATTCTTTCTGTATAATCAAAAGCCGTACCTCCATCGGTAATTTCATTTCCAGATAAATCTTTGATTGAATTTGCCCCCGAATCTTCATAAGTAGCGCTCAATCCAGAAGCTCCAGCAGTTAAATTACTTTGATCTCCACTGAAATTTATATTCAAGTTGATCACGCCACTAGCTGAGTAATCAGCATTATCTATCGTTACGGCTGAGCCATCATTTACCAAGATCGCACCAAAACCATCACCAGAATTACCATCCACAATATTTACAGGTTCGCTGAAAGTTAATGACACACGGTCGATCAATTCATCTACTTGCGCATCTTGCCAGCGTGCATTAGTTATAATTGGCTTTGCCGCATCAGTAGGCGTAAAGGCACTTTGCGCTGTCATATTATTAGATGGATCTGCTATCTTACCTGCATTCATAGTAATAGTAGGTTTTATATCACTATCCACAATCAACTTTTCTGTAAGGTTTACTCTTAAAAACTTATCATCGCCTGTATCGCCCGTGGCTACGCTACTCACATTATAAGAACTACCAAGAGTAAATGAGTTACTATTCATATTACTACCCTTTGAATCATCCAAATTTTCACTAAAAGTCAAATCAATGCGATCAATCTTACCATCTGAATCTGAATCCATAGTTTGAGCTGATACAATCACTGGAGCCGCTCCATCACTTGGAGTAAAGGCCCCCTGATTCGTGGTCGCCTGATTGTTCAAGCCATCTGCTATCTTACTCTGTACAAGAGTTACCGTAGGAGTTAACTCC
>Ga0209630_10000207_pt1:0-10000 | contig 68315 bp, 68 predicted proteins | sample COG_01_FD_184745 | JGI IMG/M metagenome (GOLD analysis project Ga0209630, IMG submission 184745) | Pelagic Microbial community sample from North Sea - COGITO 998_met_01 (SPAdes) (version 2) | ecosystem: Environmental > Aquatic > Marine > Neritic zone/Coastal water | place: Helgoland...
TTACAACCCATAGGCAGTCTTCCCTCACGCGGTATTGCTCCGTCAGGCTTTCGCCCATTGCGGAAAATTCCCCACTGCTGCCTCCCGTAGGAGTCTGGACCGTGTCTCAGTTCCAGTGTGTCTGATCATCCTCTCAAACCAGATACTGATCGTCGCCTTGGTAAGCCATTACCTTACCAACAAGCTAATCAGCCGCGAGCTTCTCTCTAGGCGGATAAATCCATTTTACTCGAAAGCATATGGGGTATTAGCAGCGGTTTCCCACTGTTGTCCCCCTCCTAAAGGCAAATTCTCACGTGTTACTCACCCGTCCGCCACTTGAATAAATTCTCGTACGACTTGCATGTGTTAGGCATACCGCCAGCGTTCATCCTGAGCCAGGATCAAACTCTCTTAAAATTTCCTTAAGTTTTTATTTTTTTAAGACCGTTACCGGACCTTAAAATTTTTAGTTATAGTTGTAAACTTAATTATGATAAATAATTGATCAAATAAATTAGAAAATAAAAATTTTACATAATTATTTGTTAAAATAATTTAAGTATATTTGAACAAAATTTATACAATAATATTGAATACAAATATTATTTACACAGTTAAGAATAGAAAATATAACTTTATGTATGTTTCTTTAAAAATAACAAAAAAATTATTTTTGAAAATTAAAACGCATCTTTTCAATAAATAAAATTTTATATTGATTGAAAAGATATGTTACTTAAATTAATTTATCCAAATGTTCAACCAAAGAATTTAATACTAATTCAGGTTTTTCATTTAGATAATGTCCTAAATCATTTGACCATACTGGTAAATCGTAAAATACTTGGCTTGATAATACTTTTAATTTATCTGTGTTTTCAGCAAATGATTTTATACCTATTTGCCCTTGTTGAGATTCGTAAACTTGTTTTAAAACTCTATTAGGAAGAAAATCTATATCAAGATGTCCATAATTAGTTTTCATAAATTTATAAATATCAGGCCGTTGTATATACCAAAATTCTCTTAATTTCTCAGGAATTGGATTTGAAAACCAAAGGGATGGTAAATAACGGAAAATAATAACTTCTCTCGGTGCACCATTTATTAACACCTGTCCTGCTTGACCCTCACTTGGTAAAAAAGGCATAGTAAAAACAACATGATTTAATGCATCAGCAATGACTCCAGCTACACCATTTACTATTAATGAAAGTAGTGGAAAACCAAAAAAAGTAGCCCTTCGTGTTATTCCAAGATGGAATAAAAGATCATAAATCCAATCTGAAATAGAAATTAAATAAATCCAAGGACGTGTATAAGGATTAATTGTAATAAAGTAATATAGCATTGTTCTAAATTGTAAAAAGAACATGAAATAAACACTTAATGAAAATAATGTATCACGAATAATCTCTAAATTAGCCGTATCAACTCCAATATCAAAAGTAAGTTGAATCCATTTTGATAACCAATCTGGTAAAAAAATCACATTACGAAAATGATCAATATAGAAATTATAATACCCATCTCGAGTACTCTCATAATAAAATTTTTCTATTGTCGAGGATTGTGGGACATTACCAAAGATTGCTTCAAAAAGATTATTAGGGTCTGGAGATGGAGGAACTCTTGGCTGATGAACAGGCATTCCGTACATGGCGTCAGCATTTGTCACCATAGGCATCCCTGAACTTGTATTTGGATATCCAAAAAGTTTAGCAGTATTTTCAAAAAACCAAGATGTTGCTAAAACTAATTTGATGCGTAAATTTATTCCTAAAGATTCAAGACTCATAGCCCCCCTCTAAAAAAAGATTTTTCCGATAAGCAACGTTCATATAATTAGAATTATTAAATTTTAGCTATTAAAAATAAGACGCCTTTACCAACGAAAGAATATTGGATCTATGGTCAAGTAGTCAAATCGGGATAGTAGGATTTGAACCTACGACACCCTGCTCCCAAAGCAGGTACTCTACCAAGCTGAGCTATATCCCGTTATAAGAATAAGACTACCTAGTTATAGGTTTTAGTCCTTTCGTTATTGTCTTAGTAATTATATAGCTTTACATTATAATATCTGAATAATTTTTGCAAGACTTAATTGATATTATATAGAATTTAATTTTTACAAATATTGTTTAAGGAGTAAGATAGTAATATTATTAAGTAAATTTCTAATTAAAATGCATTTAATTAGAAATTTAGTATATAAAATGAATCGTCAACTGAATCTTTTTGAAAACTTGATTTAAACTTAATGTCATTCAATTCAGTACCTAATTATTTTTAAAAAATAATTTGCATTTTTTTCAAAATTTTCTGAGCTAAAGTCTGTCTATTTAAGTTAAAAGTTTAAGAACAGACATTATATTGCTTGGCTCTACGAAATAGACCAATATATTATTTTGTTTAGCTAATTCAAGCAATTTTTTATTTTGACTGAGATGTGTACGTGAACCAAGAATTATACTAGCATTATAGAGTTCGTTTGTTAAAACAAAATCAATTGGAACTTTATTCATTAACTCTTGAACTAAATTGGTTGATAAAGAATATAAATAGATAACTAATTTTTTACCTTTTAACTCTTTAAATACAATTTGTTTCTTTTTAGTTAAAGTAATCCAAGAATTAGTTGTCACAGGTAAACTATTTTTATTACGACCTAATTGTTTAATTAATAAAAATGAATTAGTCGGAAAATTTTTATATTTAATATTCGTTTTTGAGTTGCTAGTTAGATTACGTACTTGTGAAATATTTAAGTTTCCTCTTAATAATAAATCTATTGACTCTTCCACATTTTCATGAATTGTCCAAGAAGTTGGTTCATTAATTTCAATTACAACTTGAAAAGCAGGCGATGCTTTTCGTTCAAGAATACTTTTTTGTGTTCCTCTTCGTTTTGCTTCATCATCACTTAATGTAACATATTGAATTCCGCCAATTAAATCTGCTAAAGAAGGGTTTTTAATTAGATTTTCTAGACAATTACCATGTGTTGTTCCAATAAGTTGGACTCCTTTTTCGGCTATAGTGCGCGCAGCTAGAGCTTCAAGCTCAGTACTAATTTCATCAATTATAATAACTTGAGGCATATGGTTTTCAACTGCTTCAATCATAATTTGATGTTGTAATTCTGTTTTTGAAACTTGCATTCGTCTTGCACGACCAATCCCAGAATGGGCTACATCACTATCACCAGCAATTTCGTTTGAGGTATCAACAATAATTACTCGCTTTTCCATTTCATCAGATAGAACTCGTGCAATTTCACGAATAATAGTTGTTTTACCCACACCTGGTTTTCCAAGTAAAAGAATAGATTGTTCAGCATCTAATAAATCTCGGATGCTAGAAATTGTACCGAAAATTGCACGACCAATCCGACAAGTTAATCCAGTAATTACAAATCTACGATTTCTGATACATGAAATACGATGAAGTGTTCTTTCAATACCAGCACGATTATCATTACTAAATTTACTAATTCGTTTTGTTGTATATTCAATATCTTGCCACGAAATTATTTTTTGAGATAAATACTCAGGACCAGTGGTGAAACGAGCTTCAGGTCTACGACCTAGATCCATTACAATTTCAATAAGTTTATCCTTGTTGGGATGGTCATTAAGTTGTTCTTGAATAAATAAAGGTAAATTCTCAAGTAGTTTATCTAAATCTTCATTTGCTAACATAATTTCGGATAGATTGATTTCGTAATTTTATTTATTAATCAAAGATAAAAAATTATATCTTTATAATAAATAATAATGTTTATATTTTATTATTATTTATTATAAAGATTTTATTCAGAAATTGAAATTAATTCATTAAAAGTCGATGAATCTAGAACCGCAATTTGAGCTAACATTTTACGATTTAATCCAATATTCGATTTTTTGAAATTATGGATTAAACGGCTATAAGATACTCCTTTTAATCTTGATGCAGCGTTTATTCTAGTAATCCATAGTTTTCTGAAAACACGTTTTTTTTGTTTACGACCTACATATGAATAACGTAATGCTTTCATTACTTGTTGATTTGCTACACGGAAAAGGCGTGAATGTGCACCTTTATAACCTTTTGCAAATTGTAATATTTTTTTGCGACGTTTGCGAGCGACGTTTCCTCGTTTAATTCTAGCCATTGTAATTTTTAATAAGGTAACATTAATTTGATCGGTTTAGTGTCAGGGATACTCACACAAATTGTTTGAGACAATTTTCGTTTCTGAGTCTTTGACTTTTTCATTAAAAGGTGACCTTTATACGCATGACGGCGTAAAAAGTTTCCAGCACCAGTCTTTTTATAACGTTTTTGGGCTGCTTTTCTAGTTTTTAATTTTGGCATAGTATTTTAATTTTTTCGGCGAATACAAATTTTTAAGAATATAGACTAATTTATTTATATTTCTACCATATAACAAATTGTTTATCATATATTATTGAATTATACCTTAGTTTGTCAATAATCAATAAAAATAGAAAAAACGAACTTAGAAAAAAGGTTTGATTAGTCTATAAACAAAATGAATAACAATTACATTATATGTGTATAGTAAATTCAAGCTACTAAGTAAATTTAAACTTAATTAATTATTTTACTTTAATTTCAATCTCAATTAATTCATCGAAAGCAAAATTGTTAGTATTTGTTCCACTATAATTAACATCTTCAAATCTAATAACAACTGGATAACGAATACCTGTTTGATCTACTGTAGCTACAGTACCTTCTTTATTGAACCAATAAGATTCTTTTCTTAAAATTCGAACATTTGAACCACGAGTAATCATAATAATTTTTTATTTAGTTTTCTATAAAAATATAAGTTATCGATAAGTATTTTAACAATAAAATTTTGATTTTTGTATAAATTAAAAATTCTGTTGTTTTCAAGTTTGAACGTATGTTATATTTTCATTAAGTAGACATTTAATTAAAAAAATATGAATAACAATAATTTATTTTCAACAATAAGAAATATCCTACTGGGTGTTCTACTTTTAAGTGGAATCAGTTTAGGAATCAAGAAATTTGATTTATTAGGTTTTGAAAGTCCAGAAAATATACGAAATAATGCTCAATTAAATCAAAACGTTGTAAGTTCAAGAATGACTTATGGTCGTTTCTTAGAATACTTAGAAATGGGTTGGGTAAAACAAGTTGATCTATATGAAAATAGTCGTAATGCAATTGTACAAGCATCTAGCCCAGAGTTAGGTAACCGACCTCAAACAATTCGAGTAGAAATACCGGTTGGTGCTTCACAATTAATCCAAAAATTAAAAGAGTACAACATTGATTTTGATGCACATCCAACTGAACAAAAAAATGTTTTTGTTAGTATAGCAAGTAATATTTTATTACCAATACTTTTTATTGGTGGATTAGTTTATTTATTCCAAAATTCAGAAAACTTTGGTGGGGCCGGTGGCCAATCACCTATGAGTTTAGGTAAATCTACAGCACGTTTTGAAAAGAAACCAGATACAGGTGTAACGTTTAAAGATATTGCTGGTATTGATGAAGCAAAACAAGAATTTGAAGAAATTGTTTCTTTCTTAAAAGAGCCAGATAAGTATACTGTGGTAGGAGCAAAAATCCCTAAAGGTATCTTATTAGTTGGACCTCCAGGTACAGGTAAAACTTTATTAGCAAAAGCAATTGCCAATGAAGCTGATGTACCATTCTTTAGTGTTGCGGGTTCAGAATTCGTAGAGATGTTTATTGGTATTGGTGCGGCTCGTGTACGAGATTTATTCAAGAAAGCTTCTGAAAATGCTCCTTGTATTGTTTTTATTGATGAAATCGATGCAGTTGGACGAGAACGTGGGGCCGGTGTTGGTGGCGGAAATGATGAACGTGAACAAACATTAAACCAACTATTAACAGAGATGGATGGTTTTAAAGAAAATAAAGGTGTAATTGTTGTTGGAGCAACAAACCGAGTAGACATTTTAGATTCTGCTTTATTACGTCCAGGTCGTTTTGATCGCCAAGTAACAGTAAACTTACCTGATCGTTTAGGTCGAGTTGGTATTTTAAAAGTTCATGCCCGTAATAAACCAATCGGTGAAGATGTTTCATTAGTTCAATTAGCTAATCGAACACCAGGCTTCTCAGGTGCTGATTTAGCAAACCTATTAAATGAAGCTGCAATTTTAGCAACTCGTTATAAAAAGAATGGTATTACTAAAAATGAAGTAAATGAAGCGGCTGATCGAATTATTGGTGGTATTGCTGGAACACCGATGGAAGATAGTAAGAATAAACGTCTAATTGCTTATCATGAAGTTGGAAAAGCACTTGCTGGTTCAGTTTTAAAATCACATGATGAAGTTGAAAAAGTAACAATTCAACCTCGTGGTAATTCTAAAGGACTTACTTGGTTTACACCAGATGAAGATCAAAGTCTTTTATCTCGTTCAGCTCTTATTGCTCGTATAATTACAACATTAGCTGGTCGTGCAACTGAACAAGTTATTTTTGGAGACCCAGAAGTTACTACAGGTGCAAGCGGTGATTTACAACAAGTAACGAATCTTGCACGTCAAATGGTAACACGTTTTGGTATGTCAACGATTGGTCCAATGGCATTAGAAGATGAAAATAGTGGTCAAGTATTCTTAGGTGGAATGAACTCTGGTTCAGATGCAATCGCAGAGAATATTTCAGATCGAATTGATGATGAAGTTTGCAAAATTATTAATTATTGTGAACAAAAATCCATTGAAATTATGGAAGATAACCGTGTTGTTATTGATTTAATTGTTGAGAAACTAATGGATGAAGAAACAATTGATGGTGATGAATTCCGTAAATTATTAAGTACATATACAGTTTTACCAGACAAAAACGCACCATATATTTCAAAATTTGAAAATTTAAGTAAAATAAACTAATATTTCTCAAAAAATATTGCTATATCATAACTCTAAAGATACAATAAAGTAAAAAACGTATGATATATTTACTATCTATGTTTAAAAGTATTTAAGAAATATAGGTTAAGATAATGGCAAAGAAAAGTATGATTGAGCGTGATAAAAAGCGTATCAAACTTAATAATAAATACGCCGCAAAACGTAGTAATTTATTAAAGCAATATAAAGAAACTGAAGATTTCAAGTTACGTTTAGAAATTCACGCAAAGATCCAAAAGTTACCACGTAACAGTGCTAAAATCCGCATCCGTAATAGATGTTGGAAAACTGGTCGACCTCGTGGTTTCTATCGTGATTTTGGTTTATCACGTCACGTATTGCGTGAGATGGCGCATACATGTCTGTTACCGGGTGTTACAAAATCAAGTTGGTAAATTGAAAATATTGTTATTAATTTCATTTATTTTTATTAACTTAATTATTAAATAATTAACTATAGCTTAATAAACTATCAAATTTTTAAATCAAAAATTTACTCCTTAGAATCAAAAAAGTTTATAAATTAATACACGCTATAGAAATATATTATGATTTATGATTCTCAAGTTTACACAGCATTATTAATCGCATTGTTAGCAAGCATTTTAGCAGTTCGTTTAGGTGCAACTCTTTACGAATAATTGCATAAACATCTTTTTAAATTGGAAATAAAATTTATTTTTAATAAATTTTATTTCCAATTTAAGCGTTATTAAAATGTTGTAAAAAATATTCATAGATTTAGATTTAATAAAAATTATGGTAACACAAGACTTAAAACAATTTTCAACTCCTGTATTTCCTTTTACTGCAATTGTAGGTCAAGAGGAAATGAAATTAGCTTTACAATTAAACGTAATCGATCCAAAAATCGGTGGCGTAATGATTATGGGTGATCGTGGTACTGGTAAATCAACAACAATTCGAGCAATTGCTGATTTATTACCAGAAATTGAAATCATCAAAGATGATCCATTTAACTCTCATAAATCTGATCTTGATTTAATGGGTAATGAAGTTAAACAAGCTATTCAAAATGGAGAAACTTTAGAAACTGAACTTATTAAAATTCCAATGGTTGATTTACCTTTAGGTGCGACTGAAGATCGCGTTTGTGGTACAATTGATATCGAGAAAGCTTTAACTGAAGGTATCAAAGCTTTTGAACCTGGTTTATTAGCTAAAGCAAATCGTGGAATTTTATATGTTGATGAAGTTAATTTACTTGATGATCATTTAGTAGACATTTTATTGGATTCTGCAGCATCAGGTTGGAATACTGTTGAACGTGAAGGTATTTCGATTCGCCATCCTGCTAGATTCGTTTTAGTAGGTTCTGGTAACCCAGAAGAAGGTGAATTACGTCCACAGTTATTAGATCGATTTGGTATGCACGCTGAAATTCGAACGGTTAAAGACCCAATGCTACGTGTAAAGGTTGTAGAAGAAAGAACTTCTTTTGACCAAACACCAATGTTATGGGTTGAAAATTATAAAGAGCAACAGCAAGAATTACGTGACCGTATTATTGCAGCCCAAGAATTACTACCGAACGTAGAGCTTGAATATGACTTCCGTGTGAAAATTTCAGAAGTTTGTAGTCAACTTGATGTAGATGGTTTACGAGGCGATATCGTAACAAATCGTGCAGCGAAAGCTCACGCAGCGTATGATGGACGTGATAAAGTTACTTTAGATGATATCGCGGCAATCATTACATTATGTTTACGTCATCGTTTAAGAAAAGATCCTTTAGAATCAATTGATTCAGGTAATAAAGTTTCAAAAGTATTTAATGAAGTGTTTGAAATTGATGAATAATTTATCAGATTAACCAATTTAAAAATAAATTAAGGTCAATATAATTATATGTTTGAATTTTCTTTAAAATTAATTTGGATAATATTAAGCATTTTTCTAATTTTTATTATTTTTTCACGTGTTCCGAAGAACCAAGGATTAACAAGTTTTGCAACAAAAAGTGATTTATTAGGATCTCCAAATTCTACGGAAAGTTTTTTGAATAACCTTACAATTGCCTCAATTTTTGGTTACTACCTTCTTGCAGTCCAGTTAAATACGATGAACACAATGTTTTAAAATTTTAATTAACGATTTCATTCTTCACTTATTTGTTTTTAAATTAAGTGAAGAATGGGATAGTTTATTCAATAATTTAAAATAGAGTTGACAAAAGTAGGAACTTAAAATACTATCTATAAGATAAGAATAGAAATCCAGGTTAATAAAGTTTAACTAAAAATTAAACTAATTATAAGTTTTCAGAAACGCGGAGTAGAGCAGCCTGGTAGCTCGTTGGGCTCATAACCCGAAGGTCAATGGTTCAAATCCATTCTCCGCTAGAAAATTTTATAAATTAACGTAAAAAAAGGTTTTTTTTTATTAAAATTAGATACTGAACGTTTAATATTAATAAGGTTTTACGTATGACATTAAATTTACAAACACCATTCCCTACATTTGGGGGAAGTACTGGTGGGTGGCTACGCGCTGCTGAAGTTGAAGAAAAATATGCAATCACTTGGACTAGTAAAAAAGAACAAATTTTTGAAATGCCAACAGGTGGAGCTGCCATTATGCGTAATGGTGAAAATTTATTGTACTTAGCACGAAAAGAACAATGTTTAGCTTTAGGTACTCAATTACGAACTTTTAAACTTAACGATTATAAAATTTATCGAATTTTCCCAAGTGGAGAAGTTCAATACTTACATCCAAAAGATGGTGTTTTCCCAGAAAAGGTGAACCCAGGCCGTACTGCGGCAGGTAGCCGTGATTTTTCAATTGGTAAAAATCCAAATCCAGCTTCAATTAAATTTAGTGGTTCCACTACATATGAAGTTTAATTTATAATTTTAAGATTAGTTATTAAACTAATCTTTTGGCGAGATGGCAGAGTTGGTCGATTGCGTCTGATTTGAAATCAGATGAATCTTTACGGATTCCGTGGGTTCGAATCCCACTCTCGCCTTTATGATATAAGATAACAAATATTTAAAGACAGAATGTGCCTAACCGTGTCGAGATCTTTAAAAAAGTTTTATGGGTAAAGTTTACGA
>Ga0209630_10000207_pt1:15000-68315 | contig 68315 bp, 68 predicted proteins | sample COG_01_FD_184745 | JGI IMG/M metagenome (GOLD analysis project Ga0209630, IMG submission 184745) | Pelagic Microbial community sample from North Sea - COGITO 998_met_01 (SPAdes) (version 2) | ecosystem: Environmental > Aquatic > Marine > Neritic zone/Coastal water | place...
TCTATCGGTTGAATTTCGAGAACAACCTCAATTATAATTATAACATAACTTTAATACATGTCATATAACTATTAATTTTTTATACTATAACTTTTTAGAATAACTTTTATATGCAAAACTTTATTCCTTTTAATCATTAGTGAATTCTCGTATAATAAGGTTTATAACTCATATTAATATGAATCTTTAAAATAAAATATAATTTTATGAATAATCAATCAAACAAAATATTAGACACTAATATAACCAAATTAGTAAATCAGCCTTATAAATACGGTTTTTCTACAGATATCGAAAAAGATATTATTGAAAAAGGATTAAATGAAAATGTTGTTCGTTTAATTTCAAAGAAGAAAAATGAACCTGAATTCTTATTAGAATTTCGGTTAAAAGCTTTCAAAAAATGGAAAAAGATGCAATGCCCAAGTTGGGCTCAATTGAAATTTTCTGAGATTGATTATCAAGATGTTATATATTATTCAGCACCAAAGGCAAAAAAGAATTTAAACAGTCTTGATGAAGTTGATCCTGAATTATTAGAAACGTTTGAGAAACTTGGAATTTCACTTAATGAACAAAAACGTTTAACCAATGTGGCTGTTGATGCTGTTTTTGATAGTGTCTCGGTGGCAACAACATTTAAAGAAGAACTTGCAGAATATGGAGTTATTTTTTCTTCTATTTCAGAAGCAATTCATGATTATCCTAAATTAATTAAAAAATATCTTGGAACTGTAGTTCCTATTGGAGATAATTATTTCGCAGCTTTAAACTCTGCAGTCTTTACTGACGGCTCTTTTTGTTACATACCAAAAGGTGTAAAATGCCCAATGGATTTATCAACTTATTTCCGAATTAATGATCAAAACTCAGGTCAATTCGAACGCACATTAATTATTGCTGAAGCTGACAGTCAAGTTAGTTATCTTGAAGGTTGTACAGCACCTCAATACGATAACAATCAATTGCACGCAGCAATTGTTGAATTAGTTGCTTTAGAAAATGCAGACATTAAATATTCAACGGTACAAAATTGGTATGCAGGTAATGAAGTCGGTAAAGGTGGTGTTTATAATTTAGTTACAAAACGTGGTTTATGTGCCGGTTCAAATTCTAAAATATCATGGACACAAGTTGAGACTGGATCAAATATTACTTGGAAGTATCCAAGTTGTTTATTAGTTGGTGATAATTCACAAGGTGAATTTTATTCTGTGGCTTTAACAAATAATTATCAACAAGCAGATACTGGTAGTAAAATGATTCATATAGGAAAAAACACTCGTAGTCGAATCGTTTCAAAAGGAATATCTGCAGGTAATTCAAAAAATACTTATCGTGGCTTAGTTAATATTGGTAATAAAGCAATAGGAGCTCGTAATTATTCTCAATGTGATTCTTTATTGATTGGTAATACTTCGAATGCAAATACATTTCCCTTTATTACAGTAAATAATTCGACTGCAAAAATTGAACATGAAGCATCAACCTCAAAGATTGGGGAAGAACAAATTTTCTACTTTTTACAACGTGGTATTTCAGTTGAAAAAGGAGTTGAACTAATGATTAGCGGTTTCTGTCGTGATGTGTTTATGGAATTACCATTAGAATTTGCAGCTGAAGCTGATCGATTATTAACCTTAAAATTAGAAGGAAGTGTTGGATAATGATTATAAATTCACCAATTTTAGAAATTAAAAAATTAAAAGCTGCTATTAATGAGAACGAAATTTTAAAAAATTTAGATCTTACAATTAATAAAGGTGAGATCCATGCAATTATGGGTCCAAATGGTTCAGGTAAAAGTACATTTTCTAAAGTTATTGCAGGTCATCCTGCTTATGAAATTTTAGATGGTGAAATTATTTTTAAGGGGTCGAATATTAATGATTTAGACCCTGAAGAACGTTCACATTTAGGTTTATTTTTAGCATTTCAATATCCAATAGAAATTCCAGGTGTGAGTAATGAGGATTTTCTAAGATTAGCATATAACGCAAAGCAAAAATTTTTAGAAAAACCAGAAGTTGATCCACTTGAATTTTTTAGTCTTATTACTAAAAAATTAGAACTTGTAGATATGTCACCAACATTTTTAAGTCGTAATGTTAACGAAGGGTTTTCAGGTGGTGAAAAAAAACGTAATGAAATTTTACAAATGATTCTTTTAGATTCTGATGTGTCAATCTTAGATGAAACTGATTCTGGGTTGGATATTGATGCTCTTAAAATAATTTCAAAAGGTATCAATACCTTTATGAACGAAGACAAAGCAATTATTTTGATTACACATTACCAACGTCTATTAGATTACGTTAAACCAGATTTTGTTCATGTTATGCAAGATGGAAAGATAATAAAAACAGGAACTGCAAATTTAGCAAAAGAATTAGAAGATAAAGGTTATGAGTGGTTAAAATAAAAAATTTTCTTAAAAAGAGAGTTTTTATATAAAAATAAACCTAAAATTTACAGATAGCAAGTATAATAGATAGTGTTCCTGTATATTTTTTAATATTGGGTAATTTACTGTATTAGTTAAATTTTATGTACCCAGATAATTTTTATTCAAGTACGTTTACATTGTTAGCGGATGCAGAAGTCGGAAAACACTTTTACTGGAACCTATTCGGGTTCTTAGTACACGGTCAAGTTTTAGTTGTTATCTGGTTTGTTTTTGCTTTATTATTATTATTCGCATTTTTAGGTACTAGTAATACCGATCGAATTCCGAATGGTTGGCAAAACTTCGCAGAAGCATCTGTAGACTTTGTTACGGACATTGCAAGAGATCAATTAGGTGAAAGCTTCTATCGTGAGTGGATACCATTTATTGCTACCTTGTTCTTCTTTATCTTTGGCTGTAACTGGGCAGGTGCTGTAATTCCTTGGAAATTAATTGAATTACCAGAAGGTGAATTCGCAGCTCCAACAAATGATATTAATACTACTGTAGCGTTAGCTCTATTAACGTCATTTGCTTACTTCTATGCCGGTTTAAGTAAAAAAGGTTTCGGTTATTTCAAACGATACATCGAACCAATTCCACTTCTTCTACCGATTAATATTTTAGAAGATTTTACAAAACCATTATCGCTAAGTTTCCGATTATTCGGTAACGTTTTAGCGGATGAGTTAACTATTTCTGTATTGACATCATTAGTTCCATTAGTGATTCCATTACCAATTATGGCACTAGGTATTTTTGCTGGTTCAGTACAAGCGTTAATTTTCTCAACATTAGCTGCTGCTTATATTGCAGAAGCTCTTGAGTAAATTAATATTAAATTTAATGTTTTAAAATTACATTTCTACTTACATTTATTAATTTAAAATTATTATGGATTCTATCATCTCTGCTGCTTCTGTTATTGCTGCTGGTTTAGCTATTGGTTTAGCTGCTATCGGTCCTGGTATCGGTCAAGGTAATGCAGCTGGTCAAGCTGTAGAAGGTATTGCTCGTCAACCTGAAGCAGAAAACAAAATTCGTGGTACATTATTATTAAGTTTAGCTTTCATGGAAGCGTTAACTATTTATGGTTTAGTAGTTGCATTAGCATTATTATTCGCTAACCCATTCGCAGGTTAATTTAAACTTAGTCATTCTTAAAAAATAGATAGAAATAGTGTATATCTCGTAATACACTATATCATATCTATTAAATCTCTTAATTCTATAGTATAACAGATAGGTTTTCTATGGTTAATTTTTCAATACTAATTTCAAGTTCAGAAGTCAGTGGTCCTGGTGGATTATTTGACATTAATGCAACTTTACCATTAGTAGCTATTCAATTTGTTATTCTAATGGTAACGCTTAATGCATTATTATATAGTCCGTTATTGACTATTATTGAAGAGCGTAAAGAATATATTTTAGGGAAGCTTGCAAAAGCCTCTGAATTATTATCTCAAGCAAATGAATTGACTGCTCAATATGAACAAGAATTGAATAGCGTCCGTAAGGAAGCACAATTAGAAATTACAAACTCACAAAATATTCATAAAGAAATTTTAGAAATTGAATTAAATATTTCTCAAAAATATATTGATAATTTATTAGAAACTATTTCAGAAGATCTTTTAAATAAAAAAGATATTGCTCTGAATAGTTTAGATAGCATTGTTCAGTCATTATGTGGTGACATCGAGAAGCGCTTATCAATTTAGAAATTTTGTTAGATGTAATTTTCCTTATTTATAAGCGAACAGTTTACATAAAAACTCTAAAACATGGAAAATTTTGATCAAATTTTTACATTAATTGCCGAGCATGAAGGTATTGGTTTAAATACTGATATTCTTGAAACTGGCTTAATTAACATTGTTGCTTTAATCGCTATCCTGGTTTATACAGGTCGCGATTTCTTAGGTTCAGCCTTAGAAGCAAGAAAAGCTGAAATTCTTCAAGGTGTTCAAGACGCTGAAAGTCGTCTAGAAGAAGCTGAAAAGCGTTTAGAAGAATCTCAAAAACAGTTAAGTCAAGCAAGTATTGTTATCAGTGAAATTAAAAATGAAACAATTGCGGCGAAAAAGGTTTTACTTGAAGCAGATGCTTCTCAAGCAAAAAAAGATTTAACTACTCGTTTCAGTCGAGCATTAGCTTCGTTCCGTAGTAAAGAACGTCAAGTTTTTTTAGACGTGAAACAACAAATCATCCTATTAGTATTAAAACGTACTGTTGTTCGTGCTCAAGAAACATTTGGGCCAAAAGAACGTGCATCAGAACTAATTAATGACACTATTAATAAACTAGAGGGAGATTTATTATGAGTATAAATCCATTAGCTGCAAAAATTGCATCGCCTTATGCACGTGCTTTATATGACTTTTCAGTTGACAAAAATCTGATGCACCAAATTACTGCAGATTTTCAAAACTTAGAAGTATTTTTAAATAAAACACCTGATTTAACACAATATTTAAAGAACCCTCTTATTAGTTCTGACAAAAAATGTGAAGTTTTAGAAAAAACTTTACAATCACAGATTAATAAAGAAACTTTTAAATTTTTAATTGTTTTAGTAGAACGTAACAGAATTAATTTGTTACAAGAAGTTATTGCAAGTTATTTAGAATTAGTATACAGCGCAGCTTCAATCAAAACGATTGAGGTTTCAACAGCTTATGCTTTTACAAACTTACAAAAAAACACACTAATCAAAAAATTAAAAGAATTAACGAGTGCACGTGAAATTCGTTTAATTATTACAGTTGATACAAGTCTTATTGGTGGTTTCTCAATTACTACTAATTCAAAAGTCTTAGATTTTTCAATCAAAAATCAACTGCAAAATTTAGCTAAGCATTTAGATACTGTTTTAGAACTTTAAAAACAATTAAATCCTTTTATTAACTTTATTATTTTAAAAATAATACAATGATAAATATTCGTCCAGACGAAATTAGTAGTATTATCCGCGAACAGATTGAAAAGTATGATCAAGATGTTAAAGTAGATAATATTGGTACTGTATTACAAGTAGGTGATGGTATTGCTCGTGTTTACGGGCTTGACCAAGCAATGAGTGGTGAACTTTTAGAATTCGAAGATAAAACAATTGGTATTGCACTTAACTTAGAAAACGATAACGTTGGTGTAGTATTAATGGGTAGTGGTCGTCAAATTTTAGAAGGTGGTACAGTAAAATCTACTGGCCAAATCGCCCAAATCCCAGTAGGTGATGCTTTCTTAGGTCGAGTAGTGAACCCATTAGGTGCTCCAATCGATGGTAAAGGCGATATTCCTCAAAGTGACACGCGTTTATTAGAAGCGATGGCACCTGGTATTATCAGTCGTAAATCTGTATGTGAGCCATTACAAACAGGTATTACATCAATTGATGCAATGATTCCTATTGGACGTGGTCAACGTGAATTAATCATTGGTGATCGTCAAACCGGAAAAACTTCAATTGCAGTGGATACAATCATTAACCAAGCTACAGAAAATGTAGTTTGTGTATATGTTGGTATCGGTCAAAAAGCATCAACAGTTGCTCAAGTAGTAAACGTACTTGAAGAGAAAGGTGCAATGGCTTACACAATTATTGTGTCAGCAAGTGCAAATGATCCAGCAACATTACAATACATCGCACCATATGCTGGTGCTGCTTTAGCTGAATACTTTATGTATAATGGTAAAGCAACTTTAGTTGTATATGATGATTTAACTAAACAAGCGATGGCATATCGTCAAATGTCATTATTACTTCGCCGTCCTCCAGGGCGTGAAGCATACCCTGGTGATGTATTCTACTTACACTCACGTTTATTAGAACGTGCTGCAAAACTTAGTGATAATCTAGGTGGTGGTAGTATGACAGCATTACCAATTATTGAAACACAAGCTAGTGATGTATCAGCTTATATCCCTACGAATGTAATTTCAATTACAGATGGTCAAATCTTCTTATCGAATGATTTATTCAACTCTGGTATTCGTCCTGCGATTAACGTAGGTATTTCAGTATCACGAGTAGGATCTGCGGCCCAAACTAAAGCAATGAAAACAGTTGCTGGTAAATTAAAGTTAGAATTAGCTCAATTTGATGAGTTAGAAGCATTCTCTCAATTCGCTTCTGATTTAGATGAAGCTACACAAAAACAACTTGCTCGTGGTACACGTTTACGTGAAGTATTAAAACAACCACAAAACTCACCATTATCGGTTGCGCAACAAGTTGCTTTAATTTACACAGGTATTAATGGTTATTTAGATGAATTTGAAGTTGGTAAAGTTAAAAACTACGCTGCAAGTTTATTAACGTACTTAAGTACTGGTAAAGAACCTTATCTTGATATCGTTACTTCAACAAATCAATTTACTGAAGAAGCTGAAGCATCTTTAAAAGAAGCAATTTCAGCATCAACAGCAGCATTTGTTGCATAGATTTTAACTTTAAAATCTTAGTAAAATTTGATTCATTGGTTTAATTTAACAAAAGAAATTTTTTACAATTTCTTTTGTTAAATTAATCAAACTTATTTTTTTTGCAATTGGTAAGTTAATTATCGAAATCTTATTATTTTTTATTTCAGCTATCAAAAATTTCTCGCAATTTTGAAGAGTTTCTTCTTTAAGGCAATAAAAATTGTATTATCTTAAATAATTTTTACCAGGTTTGCTTATAATAGTAGTGTAGCTAACTTTTTTCTAGTTTAGTTGTAAGAAAGTCAAAAACCGTTATTTATATTAAGGAATGAATTACTATGGCATTACCATGGTATCGTGTTCATACTGTTGTTTTAAATGATCCTGGAAGATTAATTGCAGTACATTTAATGCATACAGCATTAGTTGCAGGTTGGGCGGGCTCTATGGCCTTATACGAACTTGCAGTATTTGATCCATCTGATCCTGTTTTAAACCCTATGTGGCGTCAAGGTATGTTTGTTATGCCTTTTATGACACGTTTAGGTATTACAGATTCTTGGGGTGGTTGGAGTATCACAGGTGAGAGTGTTTCAAACCCAGGTTTATGGAGTTTTGAAGGTGTAGCATTATCACACATTGTTTTATCAGGTATGTGTTTCTTAGCTGCTATTTGGCACTGGGTATACTGGGATTTAGAATTATTCCGTGATCCACGTACTGGTGAACCAGCTTTAGATTTACCAAAAATCTTTGGTATTCACTTGTTCTTATCAGGTCTATTATGTTTTGGTTTCGGTGCATTCCACGTAACAGGTTTATTTGGACCTGGTATTTGGGTATCTGACGCATATGGTATTACAGGTAAAGTACAACCAGTAGCTCCAGATTGGGGTGCAGATGGTTTCAACCCATTCAATCCTGGTGGTATCGCAGCACATCACATTGCTGCTGGTATCTTTGGTATTTTTGCGGGTATCTTCCATTTAACAGTACGTCCTCCACAACGTTTATACCGTGGTTTACGTATGGGTAATATTGAAACTGTATTATCAAGTAGTATCTCAGCAGTTTTCTTTGCTGCATTTATTACTTCTGGTACGATGTGGTATGGTGCAGCTGCAACACCGATTGAATTGTTTGGTCCTACTCGCTACCAATGGGATAGTGGTTACTTCCAACAAGAAATCGAACGTCAAGTAGAAACATCGGTAAGTGAAGGTTTATCTGAAAGTCAAGCATGGTCGCGTATTCCAGATAAATTAGCATTCTACGATTACATTGGAAACAACCCAGCTAAGGGTGGTTTATTCCGTGCTGGTCCAATGAACAAAGGTGATGGTATCGCTGAAGCTTGGTTAGGTCATCCAATTTTCCGTGATAAAGATGGTCGTGAACTAACAGTTCGAAGAATGCCAGCATTCTTTGAAACATTCCCAGTTATTTTAGTAGACAAAGATGGTATTATCCGTGCAGATATTCCATTCCGTCGTGCAGAATCAAAATACAGTATTGAGCAAGTAGGGGTTAACGTTGATTTCTATGGTGGTAAATTAAATGGTCAAACATTTAAAGATGCTCCAACAGTTAAGAAATTTGCTCGTAAAGCTCAACTAGGTGAAGTATTTGAATTTGATCGTACAAGCTTAGAATCTGATGGTGTATTCCGTAGTAGCCCACGTGGTTGGTATACTTTCGGTCATGCAAACCTTGCGTTACTATTCTTCCTTGGTCATTTATGGCATGGTGGTCGTACAATTTTCCGTGATGTATTCACAGGTATTGGTGCGGAAGTAACAGAACAGGTAGAATTTGGTGCATTTGCGAAACTTGGTGATAAATCTACTAAAAAACAAGGTGCTGTCTAAATTATAGTCTTTGTTTTTTAAATCTATTAAACTTTAAACAGGATTAAACAATGGAAGCTTTAGTTTATACATTTTTACTTATTGGTACTTTAATGGTACTTTTCTTCGCGGTATTCTTCCGCGAAACACCTAGAATTATTAAAAAATAAAACCATAATTATGGTTTTATTTTTTAGTCCTCATGTTCTTCAAATGGATCACGTAAATTTTTAGACGCAGGTCCAAATGCAGTATATACTGAGTATGTAGTAATACCTAAAAGTAAGCTTGACACAAAAATTACAATAATCGTTGCTGTTTCCATGTTATATAATTATCTAAATTAACATTTTAGTATTATATAACATACAATAGAAAAATTAATTTATTAATAATGTAAAATTTTTATGGCATTAAGAACAAGATTAGGTGAAATTTTACGCCCATTAAATGCTGAATATGGTAAAGTAGCACCCGGTTGGGGTACAACTCCAATTATGGGAGTGGTAATGGTAGCATTTTTAGTATTCTTATTAATTATCCTACAAATTTATAACTCATCATTAATTATTGAAAATGTTGATGTAGATTGGGCAAATGGTATTGTTTAAATATCAAAATAAAGTAATTTAAAAGGTTTTAAAATCTTTTAAATTACTTTAAAATTATAAAAGCTAAAATCAATTTCGAAATATATAAGTCTATGGATATTATAAGTCTAGGTTGGGCAGGATTAATGACAATGTTTACTTTTACATTAGCATTAGTAGTTTGGGCCCGAAATGGTTTTTAAATATTAAAACTTTGTAAACCTTTAAAATTTTTTAAATATTATGTCTTTAGTTCTAAAAATTTTCCCATATGCAAGTCCAGAAATTGTTACACCTGCTGTAACATGTTTCTTTATGGTATTATTCGGTCTTTCTTTGGGCTTTGCTTTATTAAAAGTTCAAGGTGAATAATAAATATTTAATAATAATAATATTAAACATATTATTATTAAATATTTATAATTTTTTTTTTATTGATTTGAATTGTTAGAAATATAATCCTAACATATCAGGGAAAAATCGATTGATTTCGATTATAAAACCGGCAGTAAATGACAGCCAGATCGTTAATAGAACAGGAGCTGTTGATAAATATTTTTGAAAATTTTCCATAAAATTAAAATAAATTGTAAGTTTAGTAATTAAGATATTTAACGTGGTGATACTGACACTTCATCATCAGGTGCTATTAATTCACCACTAGTGAAGTCTTGCCATGCTGAAATCGGCCAAATATACCCAGTTGTCATAATTCTTAAAGCTAAAGGTACATTAATAATAATCTCGCTTTCTGCCGGATTTTTAGTTGTACTAACAGCACGTAAATACTTACGTCCTACCCAACCAATCCAACCTGAGATGTAGATAAATCCAAACCCTGGTAAGATAAATTCTGCGGCATGACTCCAACGCCCATCAGCAATTAGATGCGGTAAACCATCTTTTCCACATAATAATTCTGATCGCTTATATTTATCAAATCGTGCTTCAGTACGGTCAATCTGTTGTTGTAAAGCTAAAGCAGGTGGAGTTCCAGCTTCATAAGTACTTTTTCGTTGATCTAATTTTTTTACAGTAGTTACTAAACGTTTATCAAAAGCTGCAGATTCGCTACATTTAGTTAATCCACCAATTTCAGCTGAAGCAGTATTTGGTAATAACGTTATGAAAAGTGTAAAAATTAAAGTCAGTAAGTTAAAACGTTTCATTAACAAAGTACATAAAAATAAAAACTTTTAGTTTGATAAAAAATTTCAGAAAAATATTTAGTTAGTATTTCTACTAATATATAATAGTCTTTTTTTTTATAAAAAACTCATTTTTTCATAAAAATTATGAAAATCCTTATTTTAAATATTTAATTAATAATAATTATAACATGTAAAATTATTAGAACTTCAGTGATTATATAAACAATAAAATAATGAACTAAATTGATTTATTGATAAATCAATTTAGTTTATTTTGATTACTCAAGATCTTTACGATTTGGATTTCGTGATGGATCACTTGAAAGGAAACCAAAGATAAATAACGAAACAAAAAAGATAACTGATGTATAAACTAAAATTTTCAAAGTTAACATACAATTTTTCCTAGGAACTGTTTTTAATATTATTAATTATACTAAAATATAATAAATATATATTATTTAATTCAAGAAATTTGTTATTCTATTTCTTTATTTAAACGAATGTTACTTAATAAAAATGGGTAAATTTTAAATACTGAAATTTCAAGTTGTTTCTCATTTGAAAATTTCATACTATTTCCATTATTTTGAGCTAAAGAAGTATAACCCTCGATTATAATGTAATCATTGATTTGATAATACTGTACTATATCATAAGCAAGATTTCCCCATACCGAGAGTTTTATCGTAACATCCGGTCTATTTTTTTGTACTTGACTAAATTTTGCCATAACTTCTGTTACAGAAACATTGTCATCAAAAAAACTTTGCTTTGGTTTTCCAATAAGTTTAACGATTAAACTTACATAATTCATTAATATAAGAAATGGTTAAATTACTAGATTTTTTTGCTTTTGAATATCTTCGAAATTAATATCTTTTAAACGTTTTAATAATCGAATGAAGTACTCTAAGAAATAGTCATCTAATTGAGTAATTTCACTTGCTTCAATCTTAAATGTTTTGTATAAATCAAACGTTGATTTTGAAAAGTCATTTTCGACACTCAAGATTTCAGTAAATGCTAAACGATCACTTATACTTTGACTCCATTCAAAGAATCCAAAGAACCCACTTGCTAATTTCAGAACTACTAATGGAACTTTATTAACTTTTGCCGATTGACCGGCTAATTGTTCACATAAACTAATTATTTCTGATGAAACCCAGCCTTTTGGACCACCTAAAACAAATGTTTTGTTAGTTGTTGCCGGTAGTTGTAATGAACGTAAACAGAATTTAGCAATATCTTGTGTATCCATATATGATACACGTGTATTTTCATTTGTTACTAAAATTGGTAAATTTTCTAATACAGGAATTCCATATTGTTCGATTAAACCTTGATAGAATCCAGCTAATCGGAAAATCGTATAAGGTATACCAGATTCTTTTAATTTAATTTCAGTTCCATACTTCATTTCCATTAAAGGAATGTTTAAAAATTGCTCTACATTTTGTGAAGAACAGAAAACAAAACGTTTAATATTAGCAGCTTTTGCTGCTTCAATTAAAGCTAATTTTCCATTCCAATCAACGATTTTTAAATCAGCTTCATCGGATGCTCGACTTGCTGAAGCGTCAATAACAGCTGTAATTCCTTGTAAACAAGGTGGAATTGTTTCTGGTTGACTTAAATCACCATAAATTAATTCCGCACCCCATTCTCTTAAAAAGCTAGCCTTACGGAAATTTCGCACTAAGCAACGAACAGGATAACCTTTTGTTAAAGCTTGCAGAACAATCTGTCTTCCTAAGGTGCCTGTACCACCGATAACAAGTAAACTCATAATTATATAATTTGTTTGATAAAAAAAATTGGATAATGATTAAAAATTCAAAACAGTTTCTAATTAAAAACTGAACTTTGTAAAATATCTTCCGCCTCAAGATTAACTAATTCTTTTTTCGTTAATACTTGACCACGACTGTCAAAAATTCTGTTTGCTTGGCGCATACGTGCACGATCTAATGCGTTTTTAACACTTCGGGCATTGGCAAACAATGGTTTTGACTTACGACGGGCGATATACTCTGTTAATGCAACTTCTGCGTCTACTGTTAGCTGATACTGTTGATCTTCTAACATTAATTTAGAGATTTGTAATAATTCGTCAACACTATAATCTGGGAAATCAATATGATTAGCAATACGTGATGATAACCCTGGGTTAGATTCATAGAATTTATCCATTGGTTCTTTGTAACCAGCTAAAATTACAACTAAATCATCCCGTTGATTCTCCATTACTTGTAATAGAATTTCAATTGCTTCTGATCCGTAATCTCTCTCATTATCTGGTTTGTATAAGTAGTAAGCTTCATCAATAAATAGTACTCCACCCATTGCTTTTTTAAGTACTTCTTTAGTTTTTGGAGCTGTATGCCCAATGTATTGACCTACTAAATCATCACGGGTAACTGTTAATAAATGACCTTTTTCAATGTAGCCTAATTGGAATAAAATATCAGCCATTTTTAAGCCAACTGCTGTTTTACCAGTTCCGGGACTACCCGTAAATGACATATGTAAACCTGGACTTCCAGCACTAATTCCTAAATTTTTTCTTAATTTATCGATTAATAATAATGCAGCGATTTCACGAATACGTGCTTTAACTGGCGCTAAACCAACAAGTTCTTCATCTAATAAATTTAAGATTTTAGCGATATCAGTTTTTTTATACTCTTCTTGCAAATTAATAGCGTTCATATTTTAATAATAAAAATAAAGTTTATACAGTGAATTGAAAATTTTATATAATTAATTAAATTAGTAATCACCAATTTAATTAATTACTATTTATCACTTAATTAATAAGTGAATATTAATTAAGTAAAATTTTATTTTAAAGGATTGATAATTAGAATGTTGGAATACTTGATAAACAAATGAATGCAAATCCTGCACTACCACAGGCACCAACAAAAAAACCACCTTTAAATTCATCCCAAGCTTTTTTCGATTGTAATTGTACAGCATCACCAGCTTCTTTAGTTGGGCCAAAGACAGCTATACCATAAATTGTTAAGCCTAATGTAAGGATAAGAATTAATCCAACTGTTGAAAGGAAACCACTTAATAACCCAATATCAGAGTTACGTAATGGACCTAATTTAGCAAATGGACCTATTAAAAAATACCCATGTGCTAACCCAATTTCTAATCCACGTAATAATGGTGTTAAACCAAATCGGTAAGCAGGTAAATTTTTTAAAATAGCTCGTGTTACTGATGATGATGTTATTGGTGTTGCTAAATGTCCAACAAATGGATCATCATTATACGGTTTAATAAAATTAGCCATAAATCGAATTTTAATTTTAATGAAATTAATAGTAAAGTTCTTTAATTAATCTAAGGTGTTTAAAAAATTAATGAAAATTTTTACCAACCAAAATTTTTTATATAGATTACTATATAATATATATTAATATACAGAAAAATTTTTATAAACTTCATTTTTATAAAATAAAAAAGATTTTATGACAGTTGTTATTGATTACTTTTTATTAGTAGGATTTTGTTTCGCAGTTACTTCAGGTCTATATTTAGGCTTAAAATCAATCAAATTAATTTAATATTGGATTAAACCAGAGTAAATGCAACAAGAAATTCGTCAAGATAAAATTATTGGATCCCGACGTTTTAGTAATTATTTTTGGGCAATTTTTTTATGTATTGGTGGTTTGAGTTTTTTGTTAGCCGGTATTTCAAGCTATTTTAAAATAAATCTTTTACCATTCGCAAATCCCGCTGAATTAGCATTCCTTCCGCAAGGAATTGTTATGAGTTTCTATGGAACTTTGAGTATGTCACTTGGTGCATATATTTCAGCAACTTTAGTTTGGGATGTTGGTAGTGGTTACAACGAATATAATAAAATTGAAAATCTTGTAAAAATCGTTAGAAAAGGTTTCCCTGGTAAGAATCGTGAGGTTCTTTTAACATATCCTTTTTCAAATGTTCGTTCAATAGGAATAAAGATTGCTGAAGGGTTAAACCCACAAAGAACTCTTTATTTATGTTTGAATGATGAACGAAAAATTCCATTAACACCTGTTCAACAACCAAATGCAATTTCAGATCTAGAAGAGGAAGCTGCTGATTTAGCTAAGTTTTTAGATCTGAAACTAGAAAATTTATAATATTTTATTGCTTTTTATACCCGCATCATTTTATAGTATTAAATATGCGGGCATAGTTTAGTGGTAAAACCTTAGCCTTCCAAGCTAATGATGGGGGTTCGATTCCCCCTGCCCGCTCTTGGTTAAGTTTTAGAATGAGCAACAATCATTTTTTATAGGAGAATATAGAATTATGTCTGGTGGATCTACTGGTGAACGTCCATTTTCGGATATTATTACAAGTGTACGTTATTGGATCATTCATAGTATTACAATTCCTTCACTTTTCGTTTCTGGGTGGTTATTTGTTAGTACTGGGTTAGCTTACGATGTGTTTGGTACTCCACGTCCAAATGAGTACTTTACACAAGATCGTCAGCAAATCCCGTTAGTAAACGATCGTTTCAGTGCAAAACAAGAATTAGAAGATTTAACTAAAGGTTTATAGGAGATAAAAAAATGGCAAAAAATCTGAATCAACCCGTAGCTTATCCTATTTTTACATTTCGTTGGTTAGCAATCCATGGTTTAGCAGTACCAACTGTATTCTTCTTAGGTGGAATTACAGCTATGCAATTCATTCAACGATAATTTAATAATATTATACATACGAGGTAAATTTTATGACAGGTCCAAATCCAAATAAACAGGCAGTAGAATTAAATCGAACTTCTCTTTACTGGGGACTTCTATTAATTTTTGTTTTAGCTGTATTGTTTTCAAGTTATTTCTTCAACTAATATCTTAAATTAGGAGCTTTTTATATGGCAAATACTGGTCGAATTCCTTTATGGCTTGTAGGTTTAGTAGGTGGATTTGCAGCTATTTCACTTTTAGCTTTATTCTTTTATGGTGCATACTCGGGATTAGGTTCGTCTTTATAAGATAAACTAGTTTTTGTATTAATTACAAAAGAGTGTATTAATTTGAGATTAAAAGTGAATTTTTCAAATTCAGTTTTCTTAAAATCCAAATAGATTTAATAATTTTAAAATTATTAAATTTATTTGGATTAAAAATTAATTATCGACTGAAAAATAATCGTCTTAATTTTTTGAAGAATCTTTGTGTAGAATTTTTTAGTTTTTTTGGAATCTGACGATCTTTCCCAAACCAACCATACCAAATTTTAATTGGCCCGGATTTATTTCTACCTTCCATTCCATATGGTGACCATTGTTTTCTATATTCTTGCCAATCTGTATACCCACCACTATAGACACTGTCTTTAGGTCTTGGTCCAATATGTAATTCCGTATTTTCAGTTAAAAATGGAATATAAAAATACTGACTAAACAGAGCGTGAATTAAGGCATAAAATATAAACAAAAATTCCATATAAAAAAGACATCTTAATGCTAATGCAATTACAGCCGGTTTATCATAATTACCCATAGCTTGTAATTTATTACCATAGATTGACATCCGAATAATAAATTGGAACATATAACGCTCAATCCAATCCCATGTTAAAACCATCGTCCAATGCCATCTAATTAAATAAGGGCAAAAACGTTTGAATACTCGAGTTACATAAACCCAAGCCATAATTGGCCCCATTACTTTAAGTGCAAAAATTAATTTATTAAAAATTTGCGGTAGAACCGTATCAAATATAACATAATAAAATTTGTCCGTCATTGGTCTTAATGCACCTGGCATTCTTGAGAAAAGCATTGAAATTGGATCAATTCTATGCCCATTTTGTTCAGATGATTTAACAAGAGCAAATTTTAAGTTAAACATATCATGTGCTGAACTAACTTCACTTTCATCAAAGTCAAATTTACCACCAAGTTGATCTCGATATTGAGTGACCAAAGTTCCTTTGAATCCCATTATATCTGATTGTAAAGCTCGATAGGATTCATCTGCTGCACGAGTCAATCCTTTTAATTTAAGTGCTTTAATAAATTGTCCGTAATCATTAAAGATATCTTTTGAATGTAAATACCATAATCCTGCTGCAAAAATACTAATACAACAGATATAAAATGATGTTTTTATATTATATTTAATCGCTAATACAATAAAGCGAATAAGTGTAAGGAATAAACAAATATTTTCAATATCAACAAGACTCAAGCCTTGTCTTGAATAGTCAATAACAGATTGTACAATTATTCGCAATGTTTCCATTGAAACATTAGTTGAAACAGGAGCCATATCCATGGTTCCATAAAGAATTTGATAGTCAGGATCAATTAAATTAGGATTGGAAATACCAAAATAATTTAGTATTGTTTCCTGATCTATATGGACTAATAAAATACCTAGTTTCGTCAATAAATTCATGAGATAATTCAATGAATAAAATATATTAGGAATATCTATCATTTTGCTTTTAAAATTAAAATTTGTAAATAGCAAGATAAGTAATTTTTAATAAATCGCACTTTAAATTGATAGTAATATTTTAAACATTACCTTAAAGTGCAATTATTCCTTTAATTTATAATTTAATTTTTTAAATTATATTAGATCTATATAGATTAATGTAATACCCCCAAGGGAATTCGAATCCCTGTCTGCTCCGTGAAAGGGAGCTGTCCTAGGCCTCTAGACGATGGGGGCTAGTATAATTTCTAGTAATTCTAAACAACTAAAGAGCGGGCAACGCGATTCGAACGCGCGACATCGACCTTGGCAAGGTCGCGCTCTACCACTGAGCTATGCCCGCAACTTTTTAGTTGCTTCATACTTTACTATATCTTTCATAAATTACATCATTTGATAATTTATGTCAAGAGTTTTTTAGTTTAGAAATTATAGTTTAACTATAATTTCTAATAAACTTAGATTGATGATGAAATACCATCAGCAGCTGCAATAGCAATAATAAGAAGAACCCACGCTTGGAAAGCTCGATTGAATGTTGTCTTTGAAGACTCCCATTCACCCGGTGTTGCTAATGCTACTGGAACAGTTACTACTAAACCTAATGAAATTAAAACTAATAGAGCTGTTAAAGCAGTGATCATAAGTACTTTTTAAAAACTTTTTTTATTGATGATTTGGAAATTTGTAAAAGGATGTATTAAAGATTACCTTTTTTTAATGCTAATAGTACAATTACTGCTGGTCCTGATAGACCAATTAAAGCTGTTGCCAGTAGTTGACCAATTACTTGCCAATTAATCATTTTAAAATCCTTAATTTATAAATTTTTAATGAAAGTTTAAATAACAAAATAACTTATATTGTTATATTTTATTTTACTTTAAAACTCGTAAAGTAAAAATATTATTTTAAATAATATTTTTCTATTTTAAAGACTTTAATATTTTATATATTTCATGGTATTATACTAGTACGGGTTGCTAACTCAATGGTAGAGTACTCGGCTTTTAACCGATTTGTTCTGGGTTCGAGTCCCAGGTAACCCATTTTAAAGTAAATAAAAAATTTTTTAGTTGTGTAATTTTTAGGTTATTATCTTAAATCTTTTATAATTAATTATAAAAGATTTAAGATAATAAAAATATAATTAAAATTTAATTACATTTTTTAGTATTAACAAATTATTAGTCGATAGGACGCATTGATAATACAGGTTCATTAGCACGGTTAATACCTTTTTCGAAACCAGCAGCAGCCGCACGAGCACGACCTGAATGCCACCAGTGACCAACTAGGAAGAAGAAACCTAAGAAGAAGTGTGAACAACATAACCATGAACGAGGTGATACGTAGTTTACTGAGTTAATCTCAGTTGCTACACCACCTACAGAGTTTAATGACCCTAAAGGTGCATGTGTCATGTATTCAGCAGCACGACGTTCTTGCCATGGTTGAATATCATTTTTAATTTTATTGATATCTAAACCATTTGGACCACGTAATGGTTCAACCCATGGAGCACGTAAATCCCAGAAACGCATTGTTTCACCACCGAAAATGATTTCACCACTTGGTGAACGCATTAAGTATTTACCTAAACCAGTTGGACCTTGCGCTGAAGATACATTTGCACCTAAACGTTGATCTCGTACTAAGAAAGTAAATGCTTGTGATTGTGAAGCTTCTGGACCTGTTGGACCATATAATTCACTAGGGTACGCTGTGTTGTTGTACCAAGCATATAAAGCAGCTGTGAATCCCATTAAAGAGATAGCAGCTAAACTGTATGATAAGTAAGCTTCACCTGACCAAACAAAAGCTCGACGAGCCCAAGCAAATGGTTTTGTAAAGATGTGCCAGATACCACCAGTAATACATAATACACCAACCCAGATGTGACCACCAACGATATCTTCCATGTTGTTTACAGAAACAACCCAACCGTCACCACCAAATGGTGAACGGAAAACGTAACCAAAAATTACAATTGGATTTAATGTTGGAGTTGTAATGTAACGTACATCACCACCACCTGGTGCCCATGTATCGTAAACACCACCTAAGTACATTGCTTTGATTACTAATAAGAATGAACCGATACCTAATAAACATAAGTGAATACCTAAAATAGTAGTCATCTTATTTTTATCACGCCAGTCATAACCAAAGAATGGGAATGATTCTTCTAATGTATCTGGACCTAATAATGAATGGTAAATACCACCAAATCCTAATACAGCTGATGAAATTAAATGAATAACACCAACAGCGAAATATGGAACAGTTGATGTGATTTCACCACCTGGGCCAATACCATAACCTAATGTTGCTAAATGTTGGATTAAAATAAATCCTTGCTCATAAGTTGGTTTTTCTGGTACGAAGTGTGATACTTCGAATAATACCATAGCACCAGCCCAAAATACCATTAGACCAGCATGTGCTACGTGAGCACCTAATAATTTACCTGATACGTTAATTAAACGGGCATTTCCACTCCACCAAGCAAAACCTGTTGACTCGATGTCGCGACCTGCAATACTACTATTAAAGGGCGTTTCCACGTGGTAATACCTCCTCAGGGAATACGAAGTTTTCATGTGGTTGATCTTGTGCAGCCATCCATGAACGGATACCTTCGTTTAATAAAATATTTTTTGTGTAGAATGTTTCAAATTCTGGATCTTCCGCAGCACGTAATTCTTGAGATACGAAATCGTACGCACGTAAGTTTAATGCTAAACCAACAATACCGATGGCACTTGTCCACATACCTGCTACAGGTACGAATAACATAAAGAAGTGTAACCAACGCTTGTTAGAGAACGCTACACCAAAAATTTGTGACCAGAAACGGTTTGCAGTTACCATAGAATATGTTTCTTCTGATTGTGTTGGTGTGAACGCACGGAATGTGTTCGCAGCATCACCATCTTCGAATAATGTGTTTTCTACAGTTGCACCGTGAATAGCACATAATAATGCACCACCTAAAATTCCTGCAACACCCATCATGTGGAATGGGTTTAATGTCCAGTTATGGAAACCTTGTAAGAATAATAAGAAACGGAAAATCGCAGCAACACCAAAACTAGGAGCGAAGAACCAACTTGCTTGACCTAATGGGTATAATAAGAATACTGATACGAATACAGCAATGGGACCAGAGAATGCGATAGCGTTGTATGGACGGATACCTACTAAACGTGCAATTTCAAATTGACGTAAACAGAAACCGATTAAACCAAACGAACCGTGTAACGCAACAAATGCCCAAAGACCACCGATTTGACACCAGCGAGTGAAGTCACCTTGTGCTTCAGGACCCCATAAAAGTAATAATGAGTGACCCATACTGTTTGCAGGAGTTGAAACAGCAGCAGTTAAAAAGTTACAACCTTCAAGGTAAGAACTTGCTAAACCATGTGTATACCATGATGTAACAAATGTTGTACCAGTTAACCATCCACCTGTAGCTAAATAAGCACAAGGGAATAATAATAAACCTGACCAGCCAACAAATACGAATCTGTCTTTCTTTAACCAGTCATCAACAAGATCAAATAAGCCACGTTCTTGGTTTTGTCCAATAGCAATGGTCATATTTTTTAATCCTTAAAATAATAATGATTTATTAAGTAAACCTTAATTTTAATTTTTACTTAAGTCTTTACAGCTTGTATCTAGTATTATACAGCAAATTGCATTGTAAATTAAAAAAATTTCTATATTTTAAATTGGTTCTGAAAAAAATATAATTAAAGACTTGAGATCGGTTCTTTAGTATCTTTTCAACTAAAAATTTAAATTTATCTTATATATAATTCGAAAGAAAAAATTTTATTTATATTTAAAGTTAATCTTATATTTACACCTATCTAGTAAGTCTTAAGTTAGAAATAAAAATATTTCTAACTTAAAGTTTAATTACTCAATATCATCTGCTTGAATATATAAGAAAAATAATGCCATACTAAATGCGGGGAAAATTAATCCAACTACAGGTACTAAAATTGAAGGTAAAAATGCTGCTGCCATAATTCTATTTTATATATGAAAAATTTAGTACTAACAATTAGTTACTAACTAGTACTATTAATTGTATACAAAAATTCTTTAAAATTTAAAAATATCATTAATATAAATCAAATTTTTCTTCATTTTTATAGTAAAATTAGTATTATTAAATTTACTAGATTTAACATTACTAATTTTTATACATATAGAGGTTTTACTTATGGAAAGTTTACTATTAGCGCGATTACCAGAAGCATATATGGCATTTAGTCCAATTGTGGATGTATTACCTATTATTCCTGTTTTCTTCTTATTATTAGCATTTGTATGGCAAGCGGCTGTTGGTTTCAGATAATAATCCTTGATAACAGTAATTAATTAAGTTTTAATTATCTCTGTTTTAAATTGCTTTAAATTAATAAATATGGGAAACTTTAATTTATTAATCTAAAGCATTTATATTAGTAAATACTTTTAAACATCTTATCCACCTATACGGATAAGTAATAATCTATATATTATATATTTACATTTTTATATTAATAACTAAGGATAAATGGTAGAACCTTTATTATCTGGAATAGTTTTAGGTATGATTACTGTATCAGCACTTGGACTTTTTGTTGCAGCATATTTACAGTATCGTCGTGGTAATCAGTTTGAAGTTTAAACGAATTTTGCATCTAATTTTAAATTTAGATGCAAAAATTATACAAACATAACTAAAATTAAATGATCGAAAAAATTTTTATAGTTGTTTTAATTAAATTAGAGTAAAAAATTACTCTAATTTAAGGATTTTAATTAAGTTAATGAAGCTTTACCACCAGCTGCTTCAATATCTTTTTGAGCTGCTTCTGCTGCATCTTTAGCCATACCTTCTGCAATTTGCTTCGGTGCCGATTCTACCATTTCTTTTGCTTCTTTTAAGCCTAAACCAGTTAAACTACGAACAACCTTTAAGATTGCAATTTTCTTATCAGCTGGAACTTCATCTAACATCACGTTAAATTCTGTTTTTTCTTCAACTTCTTCTGCAGCACCTGCTGGACCTGCCATAACTACAGCGCCACCGGCAGCTGAAGCATCTACACCAAATGTTTCTTCAATTTGGCTTACTAATTCTGAAGCTTCTAATAATGTTAATGTTTTTAATTCTTCAACGATTTGATCGATTTTTTCTGACATAAGAGACTCCTGTTTTAAGTATTAATATATATTTTTATAAAGTAGTTCTATTATATTTAGGAAAATTATTCAAATGAATCTAAATCCAATTGAATAGATGGTCCCATAGTTGTACAAATAAACATATTTTTAAAATATTTACCTTTGACACCTGAAGGACGATTTTGTTCAATAGATTTATATAATGCTTCTAAATTTTCACTTAATTTTTGCGCATCAAAATCTGATTTTCCAAAGCTTACGTGAACAACACCTGCTTTATCTGCTTTATATTCGAATTTACCTTTTTTAAATTCTGATAACGTTTCTGTTAAAGTTGTACTTACTGTTCCAGATTTTGGCGACGGCATTAAGCCCTTAGGTCCTAAAACACGACCTAGTTTTGCTAATTTTGGCATCATATCTGGAGTTGCAACTAGTAACTCAAAATTTAAATTTCCTTGACTGATTTCTTCAATTAAACTGTCACTTCCAGCAATATCTGCACCTGCTTTTTCTGCTTCAGCGATATTTGCATCATTTGTTAGGACGGCAATTCGAATTTCTTTCCCCACTCCATGTGGTAGTGTTACAGTTGTACGTAGTTGTTGATCTGCATACTTTGGATCAATATTTAAATTTGCATGTAATTCAGCAGTTTCAACGAATTTCGCTGTTGCAGTTTCTTTAAGCATTTTAATTGCTTCATCAACTGTTGAACATACAAGATTATCCGTTTTTGCTCGATTTTCTTTTTGACGACGAGATATTGCTCGCATATTATTTCTCCATATTAATATTTAGAATAATTTTATTAATCAACAATGGAGATACCCATGTTTCGGGCTGTTCCTTCAACTACCTTCATTGCACTTTCAATTTTACTAGTATTCAAATCTGGTAATTTGATGTTTGCAATTTCTTCAAGTTGCGCTTTTGTTACTGAACCAACATTGACACGGTTTGGTGTTGAAGATCCTTTTTTAATTTTTGCTGCGTTTGCTAATAAAACTGAAGCAGGAGGAGTTTTTAAGATAAATGTGTAACTTCGATCTTCATAAACCGAAATTTCCACAGGTACAATTAAATTTCCTTTGTCTCCAGTTTTTGCATTATATTCTTTACAAAATGCAGCAATATTTACCCCGTGCTGACCTAATGCTGGACCAACTGGTGGTGCTGGAGTTGCTTTACCAGCTGGTAAAGCTAATTTAATCAATGCAGTTATTTTTTTTGCCATATCAATTTACATTAAAAAAGTAGAAATGAACAAAGTTGCCTTTTTGAAATTTGTTCAAAAGGTAATAATTTCGGAAATTCTAATTTAATAAAATTCTATCTAAAAAATAAAAACCTCTCATATTTTGAGAAACGCGCCCTGAAGGACTTGAACCCTCGACATCTAATTTTGGAGACTAGCGTTCTACCAACTGAACTAAGGACGCTCAATAATAATTATAAACATAATCATTTTAAAAAGCAACACTTTAAATTATATTTAACAGAAGCAATAATAATTATTAAAAACTATGAAAAATTTCAATTCTGAGAATGGTCCATTAATTATTGAGAAATATTTACCTCATAATTTTTTAGCTGAGAAAATTATATTAAGTAGTTTATTAGTAAGTTCTGAAGCTATTGAGATTTGTTTACGAACATTAACAATAAAAACATTTTATTTTAAAAATCATCAAGAAATTTATCAAGCTATATTAGTAATGTATCGAAAGAAAATACCTATTGATATTATTACATTAAATACATTTTTACAAGATAATGGATTATTAGAAAAGATTGGTGGAATAAAGGTATTAATTGAATTAGTAAATCAAGTTCCTAACTTAGTGTATCTTGAAGATTATATTAGGTTAATTCAGGATAAATTTATTAGACGTTCTTTGATCAAATTTGGATATGAAGCTATTAATTCAGGATATATTACTAGTCTTTCTTTAGAAGATATTCTAAATACTCTTGAAACCCAGTTATTTAATTTAACTAATGAAGTAAGAAGTAATCAAGTTTTAAGTAGTGTTGATTTATTTTCGAACCTTTTTCTTGAATTAAAACAAAAGTCATTTCAGTCAACTGTCGCTGGTTTGTCTTCTGGTTTTTATGATCTTGATTCATTTACTCAAGGTTTTCAAAAATCTGATCTTATTATTGTAGCTGGCCGTCCATCCATGGGAAAGACAGCTTTGTGTTTAAATATTGCATTAAATGTTGTTAAAGCATCAAAATTACCCGTTCTATTTTTTAGTTTAGAAATGTCTAAAGAACAGTTAGCTTATAGAATGTTAGCTATGGATACATTAATCAATCCTAATCGATTAAGGAATGGTAATCTATATAAAGATGATTGGATAAAGTTAAACACAGCAATTAAGAATTTATCAAGTTTACCCCTGTTTATTGATGATACACCAAATGTATCTGTGCAAGATATCCGTTCTAAAATAAAAAAAATAATATTTGAACATAAAGATATTGGAATAATTGTTATTGACTATTTACAATTAATGCAAAATTCAAAATCAAGAATTGAAAATCGAGTTCAAGAACTTTCTCAAATTACCCGTTCTTTAAAAAATCTAGCTCGAGAATTTAAAGTCCCGATAATCGCTCTATCACAATTAAGTCGGAGTGTTGAAAGTCGTGTTACTAAAAGACCAATATTATCAGATTTACGTGATAGTGGATCAATAGAACAGGATGCTGATCTTGTACTAATGCTTTATCGTGAAAGTTATTATGCACAAAATATGAATAACCCAACTGATTTTGATATAACCGAATTAATTATTACAAAACAAAGAAATGGTCCTATTGGAACAGTCGAGCTAAATTTTGATACAATGCATACTAGATTTTTAAATTCTGTATCAGATGATTAATTGCCCAGAACCAGATTCGAACTGGTGACACGAGGATCTTCAATCCACTGCTCTACCAACTGAGCTATCCGGGCTTATTAATTATTATAATATATTTGCACTTAAATAACAATATATAATTTTTTTTAATTTAATAGTTGCATATCTAAAGTAAATTTACTACACTAGATGTTGGGTATAGTCTTTATTAGAAGTTATTTAATGAGTTTAACATGTCAGGATCGTAAGATAGCAGCATAAAACTTCTCTTTTAATTTCGTATTAAAGCTATATCCATTAATTTATTTTGTTTTATGCAAAATAAATAATTTTATTAAATTTTTATATTTTGATTTTATACTATTTTTTGGAAATATTTCCTATCAAACTAGATTTATTTTTAAATATGTATTTACTAATTATCTTACAAACTTTAAAAAAAAATTAACGGTTTATTTATTCTGAAATTCACTTGATATCTATTTAAACTTAATTAATTTGAGAAATAGTGATAAAAAAATATGTTTTTTTTCTTAAAAGTTGCTACAATTAATAATGTAGTCAATTTTACTATTTATTAATTTAAAATAAAACGGAATTAGAAATGACAACTTCATTAGCAAATTTTATCTCTAGTTTAGTAGCAGGTGCCTTAGTTGTATCTCTTATTGGTGTAGCACTTGTTGTTATTAGCAAGAGTGACAGAATTCTTCGTTAATATAAATCTACACAATTACTATCGTTTTAAGTTATAGTTCAGTTAATTAAAGAACATATTAAAACAAAAAATGATGATATGATAAATTTCAGTTTTGGCCCAAATATTTTCTTAGGTCTTCTTTTAGGTTTTGGCATATTATTGTTATATTTTTTACGATTTGTCAAACCTGAGGTTGCGCGAGATGAAGATCTTTTCTTTGTAACTCTAGGTTTACTGTATAGTTCTATTTTAGTTGTCCATGGTTGGCGATTAGATCCAATTTTACTATTTAGTCAAGTCTTAATTATAACCTCAGTATTAGGGGCCGGATGGGAGAATATTCGCTTACGTGGCTTACTTGTGAATATCACAAAAAAAAGAAAAAAAACTGATTAAACCTTTTATTTTCTTGGTTTCAATTTTATAAACAATGTTTCTAATTTATGTTTAAAAAATATTCTAGATTTTTTGCGTTATCGTTATTTTGTATTTTCGGCATTTCAGTTACAGGTGCATCTGCTATTGACTTAGATGAAGCAACACGAACTGTTGTAGTCGATGGATCAGGAAAAACTGTTGTTTTAACACCAGAGCAAGTTAAACGTGGTAAACGTTTATTTAACGCAACATGTGGCGCTTGTCACCTTGGTGGTATTACAAAAACAAACCCAAACGTTGGTTTAGACCCTGAAGCATTAGGTCTAGCAACACCACGTCGTGATAATATTTCTGCTTTAGTAGATTATATGAAAAATCCGACAACTTACGACGGTTTAGACTCAGTAGCTGAAACTCACCCAAGTATTAAGAGTGCAGATATTTATCCACGTATGCGTTCAGTAACGGATGAAGATTTATATTCAATTGCTGGTCATATTATGTTACAACCTAAAATTGTAACAGAGAAATGGGGTGGTGGTAAAATTTACTATTAAACCAACAATTTTCTATGTATTCATTATTTAAATATTTTATTAAATAATGAATACTTCTAAACTTTACTTTAATATAAAATTTTTTCTTGAATCTGAGAAATTTATTATTTGATTAGAAAATCATAAAAATATATAAAGCATGTAGCTCAGTGGATAGAGCATCAGATTCCGATTCTGAAAGCCGGGGGTTCGATTCCCTTCATGCTTATAAACTTGAAGTTTTTAATAAATAAGCTTATTATTATTGATATATCATTCAATTTTAAAATTAAACATTTGGGGCTGACTTGGTTTCGACATTTAAAGATTGTTAATATGTGATGCAGGTCGAAGTTTGTATTCTTCGTAAAAAAAGTACAACTTAAAATAAATGCTAACAATATTGTATCTTTCATGTTTAAGGCACTAACTAATATTATGAATACAAATAAAACTACTTCAAGCTTATTAAGTTACGCAGTTTAATTTTATTTTTTAATATTTTTAAGTAAATCTCTTTGTTCTCTATAACCTAGACTTTTCTAGAATTTATAGTTTAGACTTATTTTAATTATTATAATTCGTCCAAATCTGTTGGACTAAACCTGTGAATGAGTGTATTAAGAAAATTTAGATGGACGTGGGTTCGACTCCCATCAGCTCCATACTTGCATTCGTGGCCGAGTGGTTGAAGGCAGCGGACTCATAATCCGTTTTCCTCTGGAACGTCACTGGTTCGAACCCAGTCGGATGCAATTCTAAAACGTTTTAATATTGTTTTTTTGAGAATATACTTGTAGTATTACAAGTAATAAATTATTAAAATTTGTAGTAAATTTTTATGGTTACTTTGAATAGTCAAGAAACCATCAATAAATTAAATAACACTTTTATGAAAAAAGATCTTCCAATTATTCGAATTGGAGATAGTGTAAAAGTTGGTGTTAAAATTGTTGAAGGTAATAAAGAACGTGTTCAGTTTTATGAAGGAACTGTAATTGCAAAGAAAAATAGTTCTGTTAATACGACATTAACAGTTCGTAAGGTTCTACAAGGTATTGGTGTTGAACGTATTTTCTTATTGCATTCACCAAAAATAGATTCAATTACTGTTTTACGTTCATCAAAAGTTCGTAGAGCAAAATTATATTATTTACGTGGTCTGAAAGGTAAAGCTAGTCGTTTAAAGCAAGAATTTAAATAGATCTAGAAAATATTTTGTTTCATTACAATTTTTTCAATTTCAATTAAAAAAATTGTAATGAAACAGATAATAATAAGACACAGTCACTTTTTGAAATCAAAATACAAAATTTTTTTTATCTATTTTCTTTATTAAATTAAGTATTATTCAAAAATAATACTTAATTTAATAAAGAAAGATAATTTTATCTTTCTTTATATTTCTAATTAATTAGTATAAGTCATCTTCTTGATGAACTAATACTGTACAATCAGATTTTGGATATGCAATACATGTTAAAATAAAACCAGCTTCAACTTGATCGTCATCTAAGAACGTTTGTTCTGATTGATCAATTTCACCGTCTGTTACTTTACCTGCACATGTAGAACAAGCACCTGCACGACATGAATAAGGTAATTCAAGACCTTGTTCTTCGGCAGCATCTAAGATAAATACATCATCGTTACAGTCAACTGTTGTATCGATATCGTGTTCTTCACTGATTAATGTTACTTTATAAGTAGCCATGTTACTCCTTGGTGTAATTAATTAAAAATGAAAGTTGAAAATATATTTTCTGTTACCACTTTACTACTAAATATTATACTACGTAAAGTAATAACATAAAATTTTTTCTCAATTCTTGAAAGAGAAGATATTAACCTTTTTTTATTTCTAAATTAAAATTAGAAATTAAGTTCAGCAGCTTGTACTTTTTCGAATTGTTTTTTCTTAATAATTAAGAAAACCTGTGTTAATAATACACAGAAACAGAATGCTAAGTAACCAATAATTCGTGTTGATTTTTGTAACACAATCTCTGTTTCTTCTTGTCCAAATCCACCAGCATTAGGGTTAATGTTTAGTGATTGTTCAGCTTTAACTGAATCACCTTGTTTAACCGTTAAAATTAAGCCTTTTGGAACATCTTGAGATGTTACTTTTCCATCTGCACCAGTAATTTGAATAACTGAGTCACCTTTTTCTGTTTCAGTAAGTGAAGTAATTTGTCCAGCTTGTAATGAAACAAATTCATTCATATTACTCTTTTCACCTGTCGGGTATACTTGACCACGACCACGGTTTCCACCAGCGTAAATTGGGTAAGTTAAGTATTTTACATCTGGATTTGTTGATGGATCAGGTGCTACAACTGGGAAGATAAGTTCTTGATGTTTTTTTCCAGCAATTGGACCAACAACTAAGATATTATCAAATTCAGTACTGTACGGTGAAATGAAAACACCTTTATTTTTTGCTTTAACTTCTGGTGTGATTTGTGATCCAGATGCTAGTTTAAAGCCGTTTGGTAAAATTAAAATTCCACCTACATTTAAATCCGCTTTTTTACCATTTGCACCAATTTGCTTTTTATTTAGGTCATATGGTACCTTAATTTCTACTTCAAACACTGAATTTGGTAATACAGCTTGTGGTGCTTCAAGTGCAATTGCTTTTTGATTTAAATGACAGTTTGCACAAGCTAATTTACCATTTGCTGCACGAGGATTTGCGTATCCTTGTTGAGCAAAAACAGGGTATGCCGATGAATTTTCAACACAAAGACTAAATAAACTTATAGCAAACGTTAAAGTAAATAAAAGACTTTTAAAAAACTTTTTAGTTGCCATGAATCTAATACTTTTAAGTATATAATTAATTTTTTATTAAAAACAAGATACCTACTCCTGCGAAATATAGCGTTAATATTGCTACTGAAAGCAATAATTGTGTAAGAGGATCGGTTGAAGGTGTTAAAATCGCTCCAATAATGGTTGAGATTAAGATTACGTATCTCCATGCAGATAACATCTGTTTAGCTGATACAATATTCAATAAACCCAGTAATATTTGAACAATAGGTATTTGAAAGGCTAGTCCAGTACTATAGAACAAAACTAATATAAATTCAAAATATTGATCAAAAGACCATAATGGTTCAATAACTTCGTCACTATAATTTAAAAAAAAGGTTAAGGCTGCTGGGATTAAAGCATAATAAGAAAAAATTAATCCAAAACCAAATAGACATAGTGAACTTAACAACAAAGGAAGAATGATTTTTGTTTCTTTTTTCGTTAATCCAGGTAATAAAAATAAAATAATTTGTCCCATTGCAAACGGACTACCGAATAACAGACCTGTATAAAATGCTATTTTCACAGTCGAAACAAAATATTCACCTGGGGAAAGTTGAAAAAATTTCACATTGCTAACCGGTAACTCTAGTACCTGAACGATAAGTTTAACGTCAACGAAAGCTATAAAAGTTAATAATAAAATTATCCAAAAAATGTGGAAAAAACGTTGTCGTAATTCTTCCATATGTTCTGAAAAAGGTAATTCAAGAGTTACAATTTCATTAGTTGTAAAGTTAAAATCAGAATTTGCTACCATACTTTTGAATTTATATCTTTTATGTTTTTAGAGAAAAAGATTAATTGCAGAATATTATAGGAAGTAAATATTTTTCAATAACTTTTTGAAACATGTGAAAAGCGATCCGAAAAAATTCGGAAGCGCTTTTCATATAATGTTTAAGATAAATAGTTCATACCCTCAAGACGAGCGATAGCTTTCTTTAATTCAATTGATGCATCTAGTCGACCTTTACTTGACTCTGCATTTTCAACGGCTAAAGTTGCTTTCTCTAGTTCTTTTGTTGCTTCATTCAACTCTACAGAAACAAGTTCTTCGACATCGTTTACTAAAACAGTTACACGATTTCGATCAATTTCAGCTAACCCACCACATAAGATGATTGGAGTCCACTTATCATTTAACTTGATTCGTAATAAACCAGTATCTAAAGCAGTAATTAAAGCGGCGTGACCCTCTAAAATTCCTACAAGACCTGTTAAACCTGGTAAAATTACTTCATCTGCTGTTGTTGAACAAATAACTCGGTTTGGAGTAAGAACGCGAATGTTCATAACCATATATTATTACTCCTTATTTTAGAGATTCTGCTTTTGAAATTGCTTCATCGATATTACCTACAAGGTAGAATGCTTGTTCTGGTAATTCGTCTAATTCACCTTTTAACACCATAGTGAAACCTTTAATAGTGTCTTCTAAACTTACGTATTTACCAGGTGAACCAGTGAAGATCTCTGCTACGAAGAATGGTTGAGATAAGAATCGTTCAACTTTACGAGCACGAGCTACTGTTAAACGATCTTCTTCAGATAATTCATCGATACCTAAAATTGCAATAATATCTTGTAATTCTTTATATCTTTGTAATGTTTCTTTTACTTCTTCTGCAATTGCGTAATGCTCTTCAGTAACAATACCAGGTTGTAACATTGTTGATGTAGAATCTAATGGATCTACAGCTGGGTAAATACCTTTAGCAGCTAAGTTACGAGATAATACTGTTGTTGCATCTAAATGAGCGAATGTTGTTGCCGGAGCCGGATCTGTTAAATCATCTGCTGGTACGTAAACTGCTTGAATTGATGTAATTGAACCTTGAGTCGTAGATGTAATACGTTCTTGTAATGCACCCATTTCAGTTGCTAATGTAGGTTGGTAACCTACTGCAGATGGCATACGACCTAATAAAGCAGATACTTCTGAACCAGCTTGTGTGAAACGGAAAATGTTATCGATGAATAATAATACATCTTGCTTGTTAACATCACGGAAGTATTCAGCCATAGTTAAAGCTGTTAAACCTACACGCATACGCGCTCCTGGAGGTTCGTTCATTTGACCATATACTAAAGCTACTTTTGATTCAGTAAAGTTACTTTCGTTAATAACTCCTGATTCCTTCATTTCTTCGTATAAATCATTACCTTCACGTGTGCGCTCACCTACACCACCGAATACTGATACACCACCGTGGGCTTTAGCAATATTATTAATTAATTCCATAATTAATACTGTTTTACCTACACCGGCACCACCGAATAAACCAATTTTACCACCACGACGGTATGGAGCTAATAAATCAACTACTTTAATACCAGTTTCGAAAATAGATGGTTTTGTTTCTAATTCTGTGAATGCTGGAGCATCACGGTGAATTGGTAAAGTTTCATCAAACTTAACTTCACCTTGTTCGTCTACTGGTTCACCGATTACGTTAAAAATTCGACCTAATGTTGGAGCACCAACAGGAACGCTGATTGGAGCACCTAAATCTACTGCTTCAACACCACGCTTTAAACCATCTGTCGAGCGCATTGCTACAGCTCGAACTCGGTTATCACCTAATAATTGTTGTACTTCAACAATATTTACTCCATCGTTAGTATCAATCTGAATTGCACTGTAAATAGGTGGTAAGTTTCCATCAGGGAACTCGATATCTAATACAGGACCAATAATTTGAGTAACGTAACCTTTATTAATATTAGTTTTTACCATTTTGACTTAACATATTTAAATATTTAAGAATAAATATACTTTCACGATCAAAATATTTTTATAACGAATAATCAAAATTATATAATTCGTTATTACTTTAGATTAATTAATTTTTACAAGCCCTATAAAATATCTAGTGATCTTCTAAAGACTTTATTTACCATTATACAGTAATTTAAGTTAAATTGGGTGATAAAATAAAGGGAAATTGTCCAATTAAAATTTATAAAATTATTAATTTTAAAATGAATCTTCTGAAAGAACACGCCCAGTTACCTTTAACCAATTTTGTGCACCAGGATAATTATCTGGCGCCAATTTAAGTGCTTGTCTCCAATATTCTGCAGCTTTATCAAAGAATTCTTTCGCTAATTCTAAATACTCATCTTCTTGCATCTCTAAATCACTATTTTGAGATTGCATTTGCAGCGCATTTAAACCTTGTGAATGATAAATTACAGCAATATTATTTAAACCTTGTGGTAAATTTGAATTTAATTCTAATGCTTGATGATAATATTCAAGTGCTTGGGAATAATTTCCGTTATTACCATAGATTAAACCAATATTGTATAACGTATAACTTCGATCATAAGGATCTTCTTCTAATTGTAAAGCTTCATAGTAATTTTCTAATGCTTCCGCATATTTACCATCGGATTGAGCAGTCATACCTGCCCGGTAATAAGCAAATGCTTCTTTTTCTTGTTTACTTGCAGGTAATACTTTTAATAAAATATCTGCAATTACCGTAAATGTTTTATCAATAAAGTTACTCATTGTGATTTAGTCTTTCCTTAAGATAAAATTATTAAGTTTACTTAATAATTATAGTAAGTAAACCTAATAACTTTGTTTGAAAATTTTCCTTTTTAAGTAGATAAAGTTTTAAAAGCTTTATTCAATTTTTAATTTGAGTAAAATAACTGTATTTCTTTGAATTTTTTTAGATAAATTTTCAATTATGCAATATTTTCTGCCACAAAAGGTAATAAAGATAACATTCGAGCACGTTTTATTGCTTTTGAAATTTGACGTTGTTGTTGAACAGTAACACCTGTAGCACGACGTGGAAGAATTTTACCTTGTTCAGTTATGAATAGTTTTAGTAAATCGATATCTTTATAATCAATTTTTTGATTAATACTAATAGGTGATAACTTTTGTTTTTGTGTAACCATAATTTTAATTATTTATTTAATTTCTTTATGTCCAGTTGTTTTATTACAGTGCTTACAATATTTTTTAAGTTCTAAACGCTCCGGATTATTACGACGGTTTTTTTGTGTAGTGTATCTTGAAACACCATTAGTACGTTTATTTGTATTCGATCTACATTCTGTACATTCTAGGGTAATTAGAATGCGACTACCTTTATTTTTTGCCATAGCAATTTGTATAATATTTTAGGGATATTTTTAGAATACTATTTTGCCTAAAAGTTCTAATCTTATCAAGGTTTTAAATAAAAACTCTTAAAACCTTGTTAAAATAAAAAAATTACCCGAAAAACTTTTAATTTTATTGAAAATATATTAGTATTTCTAAAAATACTAACGATTAAATTAAAAATTTACAGGATTAATAATTATTATTATGGCAAATAATAAATCGGCAAAAAAGCGTATTCTAACTAATGAACGAAAAAGATTAAGAAACCGCTACTATAAAGGTTCGTTATCGAAACTAACAAAATTATTCTTACAAGACATAGAAACATACAAAGTGTCACAAGATCTTAATGATAAAGCTCAAGCACAGACTCGATTAAATTCGATATATAGTTTTATTGATAAAAGCCAAAAACAGAATATTCTTCACAAAAATAAGGCAGCACGTAAAAAATCACAGTTAGCTGCTCAGTTAAAATTAGCATAAATGCCCCGATTTTTAATATTATCGATCGTAATAACTAATTTGTTGTTAAGAAAATTTTCTCTAAATTTATAAATTTTCTTAACATCTATTATTTTTTGATATTAATTAACTTGAATTAGTGAGTTAATATAAAAACTATTATTACCAAAGACTATGAAGCAATCTTTAAATTATGTTACAGCCTTACCTGATTTTCTTGAAATGCAAAGGGTAAGTTTTTGTTGGTTTATTGCTCAAGGTTTAAATGAAGAATTAATGATGTTTTCTCGTATTCATGACTTTAGTTATAATACAGAATATTTATTATTTGGCCAAGAATATAGTTTGGTAAAACCTGTCTATACAATAGTACGAGCCAAAAAATTAGCTGCAAATTATGCTGTACAACTAGTTATACCACTTGAAGTCCGAAATAAGAAATTAAATAGCGTGCGACATTTCGGACAATTTCCTATTATCAACTTACCTCTTATGACAACTAGTGCTACATTCGTTATCAACGGATGTGAACGTGTTATTGTAAGTCAAATTATCCGCAGTCCAGGAATTTATTTTGAAAAAAATAAAAACCAACGAAAAAAAATATCGTTTAAATCAAAACTATCCGGCCATGCTCATAAACTAGGACCATTTGCTCCAACTGGATTGCCTTGGATAATTCCCCAAAATCAACCATGGGAACCTTGGGTAATTGGAAATAAAATTCAATCCCAAAAAAAAACTAAAGACTCATTTAAATTTTATCCATATTCGGTTCAATTATTTAAAATTTACCGAATTATTACAAAAACATCTAACAAACAAATTAAATTAAAACGTATACAGATCTTTTTATATTGGTTGAAAGCAAATAATATACATTTTAATTCCTCAGCACAATCTCAAAATAAACAATTTTCTCCTTTACTAAACTACTGGAATGTATTATTACGTTATTTAATTAAATATGAAATCGTTGAGCAAGAAGCCTTGTCTAACGGTAAGAATTTTACAAAGCCTTGGTTACAAAAATTAAACCAGACTTTAAATGATTTAGTTAATCAAAATAATACGCTAAGTTTTTCACCTAACTCTAAAACAAATAAAGAATATAATTCAAAAATTGATCAATATCAAACATTAATTAATATTAATTATTTCGATAATTTTTTAATGATTGCTTTTTCACAACAAATGAAAAAGTTTCTAAAACTTGAAGAACATATAACTTTATTAAATCAAAACCTTCCGTCAATAAATAATTTCGCAAATACAGATATAAAATTTGCTTTTTATTTCTCAACAAGTTTAAAGGAAGTATTTAAATTTAAAGAATCAACTTTATATTTTGAAAGTTATAGTAAGATTGTTCAATTTAAAGATGATCATCCAATAACAGATCAATATCATGAAAAATATGGAGAAAAAGATCTTTATACTGCAACTTTAATACCAGAATATGGATCATGGATTCGTTTTGGTTTCCAAAAAAGTAGCCGTATTAACCGCTATAAGTATCCTATCAAAAATCAAGAAGATGAAATTAATATTTCAATTGATAAACTAACTCAAAAACCCATAATTCAATTATTAAAGGAAATGGGGTTAACTGATGGTGAAATTTGTTCAAATTTACACCACGCGGATTTCTTCTATTTTACTAAACCGGCATTAACTGGTTCAATTAATTTAAATCAGCCACTACTTAGATTTGATTTAAGATCAGAGTATTATAAAAATATCTCAGAATTTTCGCGAATTTTTGATTCAAGATATTATAGAGTGGGAAAAGTTGGTCGTTTTAGAATTAACAATAGATTAAATCTAAAATTGGCAAATAGAATCCAAACACTAACATATGAAGATATTTTTGCAATTTTAGATTGTCTAATAACTTTATCTATTTCAAAAACAGTTGGCGATGACATTGATCACTTAAAGAACCGTCGTGTTCGTTCAGTTGGTGAACTTTTACAAAACTTATTCCGTGTTGGTTTCCAACGTTTGGTTCGAAAATTAGGTAGTCAAATTAACAAGAGAGAATCAGGTCAAATTTCAAGTTTTAACCTTGTTGGTACTACTGTTAGGGAATTTTTTGGTTCGAGTCAATTATCTCAATATATGGATCAAACAAATCCATTATCTTCTTTAACTCATAGACGTCGAATTAGTGCTTTAGGTCCAGGTGGTTTAGATCGTGATAGAATTAGTTTTGCGATGCGTGATATTCACCCAAGTCATTACGGACGTATTTGTCCTATTGAAACACCTGAAGGTCAAAACGTTGGTTTAATTGCTTCTTTAACAACTTGTGCACGAGTTAATAAATTAGGGTTCTTAGAAACACCGTTTTGGCGCGTAATCAACGGTAAAGTAATCAAAACAGGTAACCCAATTTATTTAACTGCAGATATTGAAGATTTTTATAAGATTGCGCCGGCTGATATTTCAACTAACGACAAAAATTATATAACACAAAATTCGATTCCAGTTCGTTATAAACAAGATTTTATCTCTGTAGCTCCTTATGATGTGGATTTCATTAATATTTCACCTATTCAAGTAGTTTCAGTAGCAACATCTTTAATTCCATTTTTTGAACATGATGATGCGAATCGGGCCTTAATGGGCTCAAATATGCAACGTCAATCTGTACCATTAATGTTTTCACAAAAACCAGTTGTTGGAACAGGGTTGGAGAATCAGATTGCCATTGATTCTGGAATGACAATAAACGCTCAAAGTTCTGGTATTGTAAGTTCTGTTACAGCTGATCAAATTACTGTTAAAGAAGATTCTGGCCGTAAATTAAAATATATTTTACAAAAATATCAACGTTCAAACCAAGAAACTTGTATAAATCACCGCCCTATCGTTTGGAAGGGAGAAAAGATAAAATCTGGTCAGATGTTAACGGATGGACCTAGTATAACAAGTAGTGAACTTGCTTTAGGTCAAAATCTTTTAGTAGCTTACATGCCATGGCAAGGTTATAATTTTGAAGATGCAATTTTAATTAACGAACGTTTAGTTTACGAAGATGTTTTTACTTCAATCCATATTGAACGCTACGACATTGATATTGAACAAAATGACGATGTTTCAGAACAAATAACCTCTAATATACCTAATTTAAGTTTTTCAGAAACACAAAATTTAAATGAAGATGGTATTGTTGAATTAGGGACATTTGTCAAACCTGGAGATATTTTAGTTGGTAAAATTGTTGCTAAAAATGATTCTGAACAATTACCTGAAGCAAAATTACTTCGTGCTATTTTTGGTGCAAAAGCTAAAGGTGTTCGTGATACTTCATTCCGTATGCCAAAAGGTAAACATGGTCGTGTAATTGACCGAGTTACTTTTAATCGACGAACAAAACTTTCATATAAATTTGAAAAGATTCAAATTTTTGTTGCACAAATTCGGAAAATTAAAGTCGGCGATAAAATTGCTGGTCGACATGGAAACAAAGGTATTATTTCTAGAATTTTACCAAGACAGGATATGCCATTTTTACCTGATGGAACACCTGTTGATATTATATTAAATCCATTAGGTGTACCTTCACGCATGAATGTTGGTCAACTTTACGAATGTTTATTAGGATTTGCTGGTCATAAATTAAATCGGCGTTTTAAAATTTTACCATTCGATGAAATGTATGGACCTGAAGTTTCACGTATTTTAATTAATAAAAAATTACGTCAAGCTTCAATTGAAAATGATGAGGCTTGGATTTTTAATCCTTATTCTCCAGGTAAAATGGTCTTAATTGATGGTCGTACAGGTAAAGAATTTGAAAATCCGATTACAGTCGGAAATGCATATATGTTAAAACTTATTCATCTAGTTGATGATAAGATGCATGCTCGTGCAACTGGCCCTTATTCTTTAATTACACAACAACCTTTAGGTGGTAAAGCACAACAAGGTGGGCAAAGATTTGGAGAAATGGAAGTTTGGGCTTTAGAAGGTTTTGGTGCCGCTTTTACATTAAAAGAGCTTTTAACAATTAAATCCGATGATATGCAAGGTCGAAATGAAACATTAAATGCAATTGTTAAAGGGCAACCAATTCCAAATTCTGGTGTTCCAGAATCGTTTAAAGTCTTATTACAAGAATTACGTTCAATCGGGTTAGATATGAGTACTTATCAGATTGAAAAATACAGTTTAAATCAGAAATATGAATTAGAAGTCGATTTAATTGAGACATATGATTCATTATCAAAAACATTCCCACCAACCTCAAATATTGATGACATTTCATTCTAATACTTTAAATCTAATTAATGAAAAATGGTACAATCTGAGAAAGAATTCGATTATATAAAAATAAAACTGGCGTCTCCGCTTCGAATATTACAATGGTCTTATCGGAAATTACCTAATGGTCAATTTATTGGAGAAGTTCAAAAATCTGAAACTATTAATTACCGGACCTTTAAACCAGAAATGGATGGGTTATTTTGTGAACGAATTTTTGGCCCTAACAAAAGTTTTGAATGTGCATGTGGAAAATATAAACTGATTCGGTATGAAGGCTTAATTTGTGAACGTTGTGGTGTTGAACTTACAGAATCACGTGTACGTCGTCATAGAATGGGCCACATCAATTTAATCTATCCTGTAGCACATGTTTGGTATACAAATAGTCGACCTAACTATTTAGCTCTTTTATTAGAAGTCGAACAATGTGAGAAAAATTTAAATACAAGTTGGCAAATTTTACGCTTTTCATTACCGGGTGTGTATGATCAAGTATTACGTCCTTTCTTTGTAGATTGGCCAACTACTTATACTGATGAATATCTAAAAAATCTTTATAAAAAGTTATGCCGAATGTTTTTAAAATCTTCGATTTCTTGGGCAAGTGAATCGAAACTTTGGTATCAAAAAATTTTTGAAATTTATCAGGAATTACTTTATTCTAAAGCAGAAAGTTTATTTCAATTTGTAGATTTTATTGAAACTATAGATTTTGAAAATGATATAGATCCAGTTAATTCAGTGTTTGATTTTTTCGAGAATGAAAAAATGATCGAATTAATCGATCCAGTTAATATTACAAATAAAATCTTAAATTCACGTGATCCGGTACAAATAGATTTACCAGATCCTGCAAATGATATCTTTTCTTTCTTAGATATATTCCCTAAAGAACAACGTAAAGAATTAATCAGAACCTTAATTCAAAAATCAAATACTGTAAAATCTTTAGATGCAAGAATTAAACGTATTAAATTATCATCTTTAGCATATTTTATTGCTGAAGATGAGATTTCATATTACGGTTTACATTGGGATTTACAACAATATCGTCGCTCTCGTGAGTTAGGATTTACAACTTATCCTTTAAAACCGGAACCAAAACCAAGACTACAAAACCGTCGTTATAATACGCCAAAATATTTGCTTAGAATGACACCAACATATTTAATTGGTTCAGTTTTAATAAAGAAAGAATTAGAAAATTTAAATATTGTTGAAGAAATTCAAAAAACACGTAAATTTATTACTATTTGTAGCAAATTATTACATAAAGAAAAACCTATTTATTATTTCTTAAGATGGTTCAGAAAATGGGAATTACAACGGGTTTATAAACTTCGGGATCAATCAATTAAACGAATTAGAATTCTTGAAAATTTACTCGCTACAGGTTCTAATCCAGCTTGGATGATTTTAACAATTTTACCCGTTATTCCTCCTGCTTTACGACCTATGATTCAATTAGAAGGTGGAAGGTTTGCTACTTCTGATTTAAATGAATTATACCGTCGTATAATTACGCGAAATAATCGTCTACTTCGTTTACTTGAAATAGATGCCCCGCAATTAATTATTCGAAACGAAAAACGAATGTTACAAGAAGCAGTTGATACCTTAATTGATAATGGAAAACGAGGAAAAATTGCTTTAAGTGCTAATAATCGACCACTAAAATCTTTATCCGATATTATAAAAGGTAAACATGGTCGTTTCCGTCAAAATTTATTAGGAAAACGAGTTGATTATTCAGGCCGTTCAGTAATTGTTGTAGGACCAAGTTTAAAATTAAATCAGTGTGGTTTACCATATGAAATGGCTTTGGAGTTATTCCAACCATTTGTCATTCGAGAAATGATTAATCAAGGTTTAGCAAGCAATATGAAAATTGCCAGAAACTTGATTGAACAGAAAGAACCAATTTTAACCCCAGTTCTCGAAAAAGTACTAGCAAATCATCCGATCTTTTTAAATCGTGCCCCTACTTTACATAGATTAGGTATCCAAGCCTTTGAGCCTATTTTAGTCCAAGGGCGTGCAATCAAGTTACACCCACTTGTTTGTTCCGCTTTTAATGCGGATTTCGATGGTGATCAAATGGCAGTTCATATACCTTTATCATTAGAATCTCAATCTGAATGTTATATGTTAATGTTAGCTCCTTATAATTTCTTATCTCCTGCAAATGGAGAGCCGATTATACTTCCAAGTCAAGATATGGTATTAGGTTGCTATTATTTAACTGTTCCAAATATTAAAGGGTTATTAGGATCTAATCATTATTTCACAAATCTTGATGATGTCCTTCTTGCTTATAATCAAGATCAAATTGAATTGCATAGTTCAATTTGGATTCGTTACAATGATACAGAAATTGAACCTTCTAACTTTATTAAAAGAGTTCAATTAAAAGATGGAAGTTATATTGAATGCTATGAGAATATGCAAATTCGAAAGGATAAAACTGGTGATTTTATTGTTCAATACTTACAAACAACAACAGGCCGAGTTATTTTTAATCATACTGTCCAACAGACATTAAATCTTTTATCGTAAATAATTTATGTTAAGTTAAATGAAGAATTAAAAGTTTTATGAAAAATTACTTATATCAAAACACATTAGTTAGTAAGAAGCAACTAAAGCAGCTACTAGCTTGGAGTTTTACAAAGTATGATTCCATGCAAGCCTGTTCATTAGCTGATGAATTAAAGTATTTAGGTTTTAAATACGCAAGTAAAGCTGGTATTTCAATTAGTATTGAAGATTTGAAAGTACCGTTTAATAAAAACTTACTTTTACAAATTGCAAATCAAGAAATTAAGAGTGCCGATAAATTACATGCTAAAGGTAAAATTACAGACGTTGAACGATTTCAAAAAATTATTGATACCTGGAACTTAACAAGTGAATCTTTAAAAGATGAAGTTGTTTCATATTTTAAAAATTATGACCCTTTAAATTCCGTTTATATAATGGCATTCTCAGGTGCACGAGGAAATTTATCTCAAGTACGTCAACTTGTTGGTATGCGGGGTTTAATGTCTGATCCGAGTGGAGAAATTCTTCAATTACCTATTAAAAAGAATTTCCGAGAAGGTTTAACAATTACAGATTATTTAATGTCCGGTTATGGTGCTCGTAAAGGTATTATTGATACAGCTTTAAAAACTGCGAATTCTGGTTATTTAACTCGGCGTTTAATTGATGTTTCACAAGATATTATTATTAGAGAGAAAGATTGTTTAACAACTCATTCTTGTCTTGTTGAAAATAAAAAAAATTCTGCATATGGTAAAATTTTAGGTCGTTTAATTAATAAACCAATCTATGATTTGGAAACAAAAGAATTAATTGCAGATATTAATACTCAAATTACGCCAAATTTAATCAGAACATTAAAGCAAAAAAATATAAAAAGTTTTTATATTCGTTCTCCGTTAACATGTAATTTATACCGTTCTGTCTGTCAAAAATGTTACGGTTGGGATTTAGCGAGTGAAAATTTAATTGATATTGGTGAGGCCATTGGTATTATCGCTGGTCAGTCAATTGGAGAACCTGGAACTCAGTTGACAATGCGAACGTTCCACACTGGTGGTATCTTTACATCTGAAATTAAAGGGAAAATTCGTAGTCCAATAAGTGGTATTATAAAATTTTCGAAACGACTTAAGCGTTTACCAGTAAGAACAACGAGAGGTGAAGACGTATTATTAACAAAAAATGCTGGTTCTCTATTAATTATTCCAGAATCACGTGAAGAACAACCTATTAAACTTGAATTATTCCGAAATACAATTGTTTTTTATAAAAATAATCAATACATTCCAAAAAATGCTATTTTAGCAGAATTAGTAGATGATGAAAAACAAACTCGTACTGAAGTTAAACCAGTTTTAAGTACTTCTTCAGGTGAAGTTTTTATCCCACGTTTAACAAATAACTTGAATCTTACTAATCAAGCGAAATTAATTTGGATTCTTTCTGGACAAGTTTATAAAGCCCCTATTAATTCTTTTTTAAATTTATCAAACGATTATAAAATTAATAAAAATAGTTATATTTTTAGAACAAAAATAATTAATGATTTTCAGGGATTTAGTTCTTTTGTTAATAAAGAGCCAAGCTTATTTCAACGTTCTTTACAATTATTATTAAATCCATCTTGGGATTTACCGAATTCAAATATTCAAAGATTATCAACCAATTTATTGGATAATAGTTATATTTTAAATTTTAAAGATTTACGTTATTTTATTGATTTAAAATTTAAAAACTCAAAAATTGTTATTCCAACTTTAGGAAACAAATATTTTGGTAAATTAATTAATAATAATTTTACTACATTAACAGGTGGTTATGGTTATCATGATTTTCGAATTAATCAAAATTCGATTTCAACAAGATCAACATTGTCGTATTTCTTACCTATCGAACCTTTAGTAAATAGTAAAATTTCTAAACTTATTAAATCACTTCAACAACAAATTCTTAATAAAACTCAATTCCGAAATTTTAGCTCAATAGTAAACCCAACATTAAATAATTTAACAGATTTTGGATTTACACAACGAACAAACAAACCAAGCAATAACTTGAATGAAATCATCTCACCGCTTTTTAATTCTTCAACAAAACGCTTTGTTCATCGATCAATTATTTGGGTCTCAGAGGAAAATTATGAACTAAATTGTGATAGCAATATTGTTCTAATTGAGAATGGAAGTTTGATTCCAAAAGAATTTGAAATTATACCAGGTGTTTTTTCTAAAACACCAGGGCTTGTATCGATCGTGGAAAAAAATAATATAACACAAAAGATTTCTATTCAAGCTGGTCGAGTTTATAAAGGTAAACATTTTAATAAACTAAAAAATAAGATTTTTTATCCTGGTGAAGTTATCTTAGATAATATTAAAATTTTGCAACCTTCATTATGTGAGTACAGTAGTAATAAAGGTTCTACACAGTTATTAATTCGTCCATTAGAGATTTATGAAATCCCATATGTAAATTCAGATAGACAAATTGCTAAGAATAATTTACACAATGATTTTCCATTTAATATTAATAGAAACTTATATTATTGTTGCAAGTCAGGGCAACCCATTAAAAATTCAAAATCATTTAATTTAGTAGTCAATACATTGAGTTTAAGTGGGACAGATATCTTAAATAGTCAACATGAAGTTCAATTAGTACCAAATATTAAAAAAAAATCTGTTGAATTTATAATTAATGAGAATATTAATCTAAATAAATTTGTTCTTCCACATTTAAGATATACTGATATTCAATCGTGTTTACTTGTAGAATCAAAACAATTTATTGATGCTTATACAACACTTGGTTACTTGGAAGCTTTAATTCCAGTATCAAAGGAAGTTGTTCAATTTAAATCTAAATGTCGAGATCATAAAGAAATTTGTTTAATCTCGAATGAAAATTGTTTAACAATAGAAAAAAAGGCTATTCAAAATAAAACTATTGATGATTTATTAATTAATGATAATGACGTAAATTATACTGGAAAAATTTTAATGGATAATGGTAAGGTGGTTACGATTCAAAAAGGCCGACCTTACTTTTTCCCTAATTGTGGTAACGACGATTCTACTGTTAATACAGATTTAAGTTATAAACCTTTAAGTTTCGAACACTCTTCAAGCAATTTCGGTTTAAAAACACAACGAAAAATTTCTTTAAATTACTACGATGTAACTAAAGGATTAACTAGTCAACGTCTTCAATCTGGTTCAACACTATGTAAATTTTCAAAAATGTTTATTAAAAAAAATGGTAAACTTTACAGTAGTTTACTTGCCGGTGTAATTAATAGAATTACAATTAATAAAACACAAGAAAATTCAAAAACATTAACTTCTTATCCAGGTTCAATAAATAAATTTAAAAACCAAGTAAAAAAGAAATATAAAAAAATAACAGGATTAAAGACTTTATTATTTACTAAAAGCTCTGACTTAAAATTGAATCCATTAAAACAAAAAGAAGATGATACCTCATCTTTAGTCCTAACGACTTTTTTCACTTCGAAATTTTATAAATTTACAGGTGGAATTCATTCTATTACTGACGATTATTTTGATCAAGATTTAAATACAGTATTTTGTCAAAATGGTGAGTTCGTTGAAAATGGACAAACAATTGGTTTATTAAATTTTGAGAAAGAAATTACTGGTGATATTGTTCAAGGTTTACCACGTATTGAACAATTATTAGAAGCACGAAAAAAGAAACAGTCTAGTAAAAATATTTCAATTAATCAAAAGCAAAATTTATTAACACAAGTAACAAGTATTGACTCATATTTTGAGTTTAAAAAATTAGGTACAACAATTAAAGAAAATGAAAAAATAAATCCGCATAATTTATTAAAAGTTTACTTTAATTATTACGGATTAATAAAACGCTTTTTCTGTGAAAGAGAAGGCATTCGTGATTCGTACCGATTATCTAATAATTATGAAGCTAGTTATAGAAGTTTTAAGAAGGTTCAATCTTTAATACTTAATTCAGTTCAATCGGTTTATAAATCACAAGGAGTTGGAATTTCTGATAAACATCTCGAAGTAATAATTAAACAGATGACAACAAAAGTTTTAATTACACATCAAGGTAGTACTCCTTTATTACCACGTGAAGTAATTGATTTGTATCATATTCGTTATATTAATGAAGTAGCACAATTACATAACAAGCAATCGGCGTTATATGTGCCGTTATTGTTAGGTATTACAAAAGCTGCTTTAAATAATCCTAGTTTTATTTCAGCCGCTAGTTTCCAAGAGACTACACGTGTTTTAACTAAAGCAGCAATCGAAGGGCGCGTTGATTGGTTACGTGGACTAAAAGAAAATATAATTATTGGTCATTTAATGCCAGCAGGAACAGGTTCTCCTGTGTATACAAATTACTTTAAAAGACCTGTTTCTAATTTACTAAATGTCGAATTAAAACTTGAAGAAACAAAAAACGAGTATAAAAGCTAGACGTCATTCTTAATTATCTGTTATTATACTTAGAGTATTTATTCTCAATTTTTTTAACAAAAATTTGAGTTTTTATAATATATAAATTATAAATTTATTTATTTAGAAGGAGTTCGTAAAATTTATGGCTGATATTACTTTAGCCCAATTATTAGAAGCTGGTGTTCATTTTGGACATAAAGCATATCGTTGGAACCCAAAAATGTTCCCGTATATTTATACTGAACGAAACAATATCCATATTTTGGATTTAGTTCAGTCAGCTCAATTGTTAAAAGAAGCTAATTCATATTTAGAATCAGCTTCCGAAAAAGGTAAAACTTTTTTATTTGTTGGTACTAAACGTCAAGCAAGTGCCTTAGTTGCTCAAGAAGCAAAACGTTGTAATTCGTACTATGTAAATCACCGTTGGTTAGGAGGAATGTTAACTAATTGGACTACATTAAAAGAACGGATTGTACGTTTAAAGACATTAGAGCAAGAAGAAGCGGATCAAGTTTTCGATTTATTACCGAAAAAAGAAGCTTCATTACGCCGTAAAGAATTAGAAAAATTACGGAAAAATTTAGATGGCATTAAGGAAATGAATAGAATTCCTGATGTCATGATTCTTGTTGACCAAAAACGTGAAATGACAGCGATTCGTGAGTGTCAAAAATTAGGGATTCCAATTGTTTCAATTTTAGATACAAATTGTGACCCAGATTTAATTGATATTCCAATTCCAGGTAATGACGATGCTGTAGGTTCAATCAAGTTAATTTTACAATCTTTGACTGATAGTATTAATACTGGTAAATCGAGAGCTAACTAAGGTGATTTTATAAACTCTGATTATTTAGATTAAAAATAAAATATTATGTTTTAATTAGTTATTTACCGAAAATTTAACGTCTTTAATTTTAGTGATTTAAAGAATTCTTTAAATCACTAAAATTAAAGACGTTAGTTCTTAATAATTTCAGTTTAAAACATTAAAATTTTTTTTCGTTATTTTAAAAAAAATTCTATGCGTATTTTCCTGAAGTTGAAGCAATAACAAAGGCGGCGAATGTTAGAATAAAACCAACTGCGAAATGTACTAAACCAACTAAACGGGCTTGTACAATTGAAAGTGCTACTGGCTTATCTCTCCAACGAATTAAATTCGCTAATGGAGTACGTTCGTGAGCCCAAACTAATGTTTCAATTAATTCTTGCCAATAACCACGCCAAGAAATTAAGAACATGAAACCAGTTGCCCAGATTAAGTGTCCAAATAAGAACATCCAAGCCCAAACTGATAAGTTATTCATACCAAAGGCATTGTAACCATTAATTAATGGTGATGAATTTAACCATAGGTAATCACGTAACCATCCCATAATGTAATTTGATGATTCATCAAATTGACCAGGATTACCCGACCAAATTGCCATATGTTTCCAATGCCAGTAGAAGTGTACCCAACTAATAGTATTTAACATCCAGAACATTGCTAGGTAGAATGCATCCCATGCTGAGATATCACATGTACCACCACGACCTGGACCATCACAAGGGAAGCTATAACCAAAATCTTTCTTATCTGGCATTAACTTTGATCCACGTGCATCTAATGCACCCTTAACTAAAATTAACGTTGTTGTATGTAAACCTAACGCAATTGCATGATGAACTAAAAAATCACCTGGTCCGATTTTTAAGAATAAATCATTCTTACCAGAATTAATAGCTTCTAACCAACCTGGTAACCAGACTTGATTACCAGCCGCAGTTGCTGGGCTAGTTGATGATGATAATAAAACATTAAAGTTATAAACTGCTTTACCAGAAGCGGCTTGAATGTATTCAGCGAATACTGGTTCAAACAAGATTTGCTTTTCTGGTTGTCCAAATGCTACTACAGTATCATTATGAATATATAAACCTAATGTATGGAAACCTAAGAACAATGATACCCAACTTAAATGTGAGATAATTGCTTCTTTATGTTCTAACATACGAGCTAATACATTACCTTTGTTTAACTCAGGATCATAATCACGAACGAAGAAAATTGCCCCGTGTGCAAAAGCACCAACCATTAAGAATCCAGCAATATATTGATGGTGTGTATATAAAGCTGCTTCTGTTGTAAAATCTTTCGATAAATATGCATATGGTGTTAATGCATACATATGTTGTGCAGTTAAAGATGTAGCTACACCTAAACAAGCTAGGGCTAAACCTAATTGCATGTGTAACGAGTTCGTAATTGTTTCAAATAACCCAACGTGACCTGCTCCTAAACGACCTCCCGGAGGACGGTGTGCGTCTAAGATTTCTTTCATATTGTGCCCAATTCCGAAGTTTGTACGGTACATATGACCTGCTACAATAAATACAACCGCAATTGCTAATTGATGATGTGCAATATCAGTTAACCATAACGATTGTGTTTGTGGGTGGAACCCACCTAAGAATGTTAAAATTGCTGTACCTGCACCTTCACTTGTACCATAAATATGGTTAGCAGTGTCTGGATTTTCAGCATATACTGTCCAATTTCCATTAAAGAATGGAGCTAATCCAGCTGGATGTGGAGGTGTTGTCAAGAAGTTATCCCAACCAACGTGTACACCACGAGAAGCTGGAATTGCTACGTGAACAATATGTCCTGTCCATGCTAATGAACTAACACCAAATAAACCAGATAAATGATGGTTTAAACGAGATTCGTTATTTTTAAACCATGATAAACTTGGACGGAATTTTGGTTGTAAATGTAACCAACCTGCAAATAATAAAGCACAAGAGAATAATAATAATCCTACTGAACCTGCATATAATTCTTGGTTAGTTCTGAATCCAATAGTATACCACCAGTGGTATACACCAGAAAAAGCGATATTTACTGGATACTCATTTCCTTTACTGAACGCTTTTAAAGCTGATTCACCAAAGTGTGGATCCCAAATTGAGTGAGCAATTGGTCTTGTTTTTAAAGGGTTAGTTACCCATTTTTCAAAATTCCCTTGCCATGCAACATGAAATAAATTTCCTGATGTCCACAGGAAAATAACAGCTAAATGACCGAAATGTGAGGCGAAAATCTTTTGGTATAGATTTTCTTCCGTCATACCGTCATGTGCTTCTAAATCATGTGCAGTTGCAATACCGTACCAAATTCGGCGCGTTGCTGGATCTTGTGCAAGGGCTTGGCTAAACTTTGGAAATTTAGTTGCCATAATCTTCCGATGCCTTTTTATATAATTTATTGTTACAAATAGAATAAAGATTTCCGAAAATGAGAATAAACCCATTTTTACGTTCTTCTTTAATAATAAATTTTGATTTATAAATTCGTTAAGTTTGAATAATTTCAACAGAACAAATTTTTATGAAACAAAACTCATTGAAGTATTTTTGAATTATTAATTACAAGAAAGTAATTACATTTATAATTCGAAATTTAGGTTTCTCTTTTAACCTATTGAGACTGCACGTGCTAAGAAGAATGACCACGTTGTTCCAATACCACCCAGTAAGTAATGTGCTAAACCAACAGCACGACCTTGTGTAATACTTAAAGCACGAGGTTGAATAGTTGGAGCAAAGTTTAACTTATTGTGTGCCCAAACAATTGATTCAATTAATTCTTGCCAGTAACCACGACCACTGAATAAGAACATTAAACTAAATGCCCAGATAAAGTGTGCACCTAAGAAAATTAAACCGTATGCTGAAGATGGTGAACCGTAAGATTGAATTACTTGTGAAGCTTGTGACCATAAGAAATCACGTAACCAACCATTAATGGTAATTGCACTCTTTGCAAAGTTTCCACCAGTAATATGTGCTATATCACCTTCTGGCGATACTGTTCCCCAAACATCTGATTGCATTTTCCAACTGAAATGGAAAATTACTACAGAGATAGAGTTGTACATCCAGAATAATCCTAAGAATACGTGATCCCAACTTGAACTTTGACAAGTACCACCACGACCTGGACCATCACAAGGGAAACGGAAACCTAAGTTCGCTTTATCTGGAATTAATTTAGAACTACGAGCGTATAATACACCTTTTAAAAGGATTAATACTGTTACATGAATTGTAAAAGCATGAATGTGGTGTACCATAAAATCAGCTGTTCCTAATTTAATTGGCATCATTGCAATTTTACCACCTACTTCTACTACTTCACCACCGAATGCGTAACTTACTGTTGCTAATGCATTTGGAGCTGTTGTACCAGGCGCTAATAAGTGAATATTTTGAATCCACTGCGCAAAAATTGGTTGTAATTGAATTGCTTTATCTGAGAACATATCTTGTGGACGACCTAATGCACGCATTGTATCATTGTGGATATAGAATCCAAAAGCATGCATACCTAAGAAAATACATACCCAATTTAAGTGCGCGATAATTGAATCACGGTGTCGTAAAACTCGATCTAATAAGTTATTGTAGTTATTAGCCGGTGTGTAATCACGAACCATAAAGATTGCACCGTGAGCAGCACCACCAACAACACAGAATCCACCAATCCACATGTGATGAGTGAACAAAGATAATTGAGTTGCGTAATCTGTTGCAATGTATGGATATGGAGGCATAGCATACATATGGTGAGCAACAATAATACTTAATGAACCAACCATTGCTAAGTTAATAGCTAATTGAGCATGCCAAGATGTTGTTAAAATCTCATATAATCCTTTGTGGCCTTCGCCTGTAAATGGACCCTTGTGAGCTTCTAAAATTTCTTTCATGCTGTGGCCAATACCCCAGTTAGTACGGTACATGTGACCTGCAAAAATGAATAAAACTGATAAAGCAAGATGATGATGAGCGATATCGCTTAACCATAAACCACCTGTTACCGGATTTAAACCACCTTTAAATGTTAAGAAATCTGAGTATTCACCCCATTGACCGCTGAAGAAAGGTGCTAAACCTTTACCGAAACTTGGATATAACTGTGCCATTAAGTCACGGTTAATTAAGAATTCGTGTGGTAATGGAATTTCTTGTGGTGAAACCCCTGCATCTAATAATTTATTAATTGGTAATGCAATGTGAATTTGATGACCTGACCAAGATAAACATCCTAAACCAAGTAAACCAGCTAAGTGATGATTCATCATTGATTCTGCATTTTGGAACCATTCTAATTTCGGAGCTGCTTTGTGATAGTGGAACCAACCTGCAAATAACATGATGGCAGACATTGCTAAACCACCAATTGCAATCCAATATAATTCTACTTCACTAGTAATACCTTCTGCACGCCACATCTGGAACCAACCAGAAGTTGTTTGGATACCTTGGAAATTACCTCCAACGTCTCCATTTAACATTTCTTGACCTACAATCGGCCAAACAACTTGTGAACTTTGTTTAATACCAATTGGATCAGCTAACCAAGCTGAATAATTTGAGAAATATGCACCATGGAAGTGCATCCCACTTATCCATAAGAAGATAATTGATAATTGGCCAAAGTGTGCGCTGAAAATTTTACGAGAAACTTCTTCTAATGAGCTAGTTTGACTATCAAAATCATGAGCATCAGCATGTAAGTTCCAAATCCATGTAGTAGTTTTGGGACCTTTTGCTAAAGTTCGTGAAAAATGCCCGGGTTGCGCCCATTTTTCAAAACTAGTTTCCACAGCGTCTTTTTCTACAAAAACTTGCACAGTTTTTGCACGACGATCTGTTGAGCTTATTGCCATTGACTTTCTCCTGTTGGGAGACGAAAATCTATGAAACTCTCATAAAAAATAAAAAATAGTATTGTTATCTATTTGGTACATATGAGTTTTCAATAAATATTATATACTAAATTTCTAATTAAATGCATTTTAATTAGAAATTTACTTAATAATATTACTATCTTACTCCTTAAACAATATTTGTAAAAATTAAATTCTATATAATATCAATTAAGTCTTGCAAAAATTATTCAGATATTATAATGTAAAGCTATATAATTACTAAGACAATAACGAAAGGACTAAAACCTATAACTAGGTAGTCTTATTCTTATAACGGGATATAGCTCAGCTTGGTAGAGTACCTGCTTTGGGAGCAGGGTGTCGTAGGTTCAAATCCTACTATCCCGATTTGACTACTTGACCATAGATCCAATATTCTTTCGTTGGTAAAGGCGTCTTATTTTTAATAGCTAAAATTTAATAATTCTAATTATATGAACGTTGCTTATCGGAAAAATCTTTTTTTAGAGGGGGGCTATGAGTCTTGAATCTTTAGGAATAAATTTACGCATCAAATTAGTTTTAGCAACATCTTGGTTTTTTGAAAATACTGCTAAACTTTTTGGATATCCAAATACAAGTTCAGGGATGCCTATGGTGACAAATGCTGACGCCATGTACGGAATGCCTGTTCATCAGCCAAGAGTTCCTCCATCTCCAGACCCTAATAATCTTTTTGAAGCAATCTTTGGTAATGTCCCACAATCCTCGACAATAGAAAAATTTTATTATGAGAGTACTCGAGATGGGTATTATAATTTCTATATTGATCATTTTCGTAATGTGATTTTTTTACCAGATTGGTTATCAAAATGGATTCAACTTACTTTTGATATTGGAGTTGATACGGCTAATTTAGAGATTATTCGTGATACATTATTTTCATTAAGTGTTTATTTCATGTTCTTTTTACAATTTAGAACAATGCTATATTACTTTATTACAATTAATCCTTATACACGTCCTTGGATTTATTTAATTTCTATTTCAGATTGGATTTATGATCTTTTATTCCATCTTGGAATAACACGAAGGGCTACTTTTTTTGGTTTTCCACTACTTTCATTAATAGTAAATGGTGTAGCTGGAGTCATTGCTGATGCATTAAATCATGTTGTTTTTACTATGCCTTTTTTACCAAGTGAGGGTCAAGCAGGACAGGTGTTAATAAATGGTGCACCGAGAGAAGTTATTATTTTCCGTTATTTACCATCCCTTTGGTTTTCAAATCCAATTCCTGAGAAATTAAGAGAATTTTGGTATATACAACGGCCTGATATTTATAAATTTATGAAAACTAATTATGGACATCTTGATATAGATTTTCTTCCTAATAGAGTTTTAAAACAAGTTTACGAATCTCAACAAGGGCAAATAGGTATAAAATCATTTGCTGAAAACACAGATAAATTAAAAGTATTATCAAGCCAAGTATTTTACGATTTACCAGTATGGTCAAATGATTTAGGACATTATCTAAATGAAAAACCTGAATTAGTATTAAATTCTTTGGTTGAACATTTGGATAAATTAATTTAAGTAACATATCTTTTCAATCAATATAAAATTTTATTTATTGAAAAGATGCGTTTTAATTTTCAAAAATAATTTTTTTGTTATTTTTAAAGAAACATACATAAAGTTATATTTTCTATTCTTAACTGTGTAAATAATATTTGTATTCAATATTATTGTATAAATTTTGTTCAAATATACTTAAATTATTTTAACAAATAATTATGTAAAATTTTTATTTTCTAATTTATTTGATCAATTATTTATCATAATTAAGTTTACAACTATAACTAAAAATTTTAAGGTCCGGTAACGGTCTTAAAAAAATAAAAACTTAAGGAAATTTTAAGAGAGTTTGATCCTGGCTCAGGATGAACGCTGGCGGTATGCCTAACACATGCAAGTCGTACGAGAATTTATTCAAGTGGCGGACGGGTGAGTAACACGTGAGAATTTGCCTTTAGGAGGGGGACAACAGTGGGAAACCGCTGCTAATACCCCATATGCTTTCGAGTAAAATGGATTTATCCGCCTAGAGAGAAGCTCGCGGCTGATTAGCTTGTTGGTAAGGTAATGGCTTACCAAGGCGACGATCAGTATCTGGTTTGAGAGGATGATCAGACACACTGGAACTGAGACACGGTCCAGACTCCTACGGGAGGCAGCAGTGGGGAATTTTCCGCAATGGGCGAAAGCCTGACGGAGCAATACCGCGTGAGGGAAGACTGCCTATGGGTTGTAA